>UMCM01049498.1_pt1 | contig 34585 bp, 23 predicted proteins | sample 1964231 | NCBI WGS metagenome assembly UMCM01 (sample SAMEA4835968, study PRJEB28245) | human gut metagenome | biome: gut microbiome; material: fecal sample | place: Denmark | collected 2008
CACCCAAAAAGTTGCATTTATAAGTTGAACTCAAGATTTCATCTTTCTCTCCTTCTTGAAAACATTCTCGGGAAAATGAAATATATTTGTCCTCACAAATATAAAAAGACACTGTTCTGCCATGAAGAAATCCGGAAACATTCTTATCGTTGACGACAATCGGGGCGTACTCACCGCCTTGCAACTGCTGTTGAAACCTTATTTTGATAAAATAACCACCCTTTCTTCACCAGTTACCCTTCCCGGCACCTTGCGCGAAGATACGTGGAAGGTAGTGCTTCTCGATATGAATTTCACGTCCGGCATCAATACCGGGAACGAGGGACTTTACTGGCTGCACGAAATAAAGAAGCAATATCCGTCACTGCCTGTGGTACTGTTCACCGCCTATGCCGACATAGACCTTGCCGTACGCGGAATAAAAGAAGGTGCAACGGACTTTGTCGTCAAGCCCTGGGACAACGGAAAGCTGGTAGAAACCCTGCTCAATGCCGCACAAGACACCCCTACATCCGGAAAGAAGAAAGCAACGGCTGCAACTGCCGTTTCTTCCATGTACTGGGGAGAAAGTTCCGCCATGCAACAACTTCGCATGCTGGTGGAGAAAGTAGCCGTTACCGACGCCAATATACTTATTACCGGTGAGAACGGTACAGGCAAGGAGATGCTTGCCCGCGAAATACACGCCCTCTCCACACGCCACCATAAAGAAATGATAAGCGTGGATATGGGCGCCATTACCGAAAGCCTTTTTGAAAGCGAACTTTTCGGACACATGAAAGGCTCCTTCACCGATGCCCATGCCGACCGTCCCGGTAAGTTTGAGTCTGCCGACCACAGCACTCTCTTCCTTGACGAAATAGGCAATCTCCCCTATCATCTGCAAGCCAAACTGCTGACTGCACTTCAGCGCCGCAGCATTGTACGCGTGGGAAGCAATACGCCTATCCCGATAGATATCCGCCTGGTTTGTGCCACCAACCGCCACCTATCTGAAATGGCGGATAAAGGAGAGTTTCGCGAGGACCTGCTCTACCGCATCAATACCATTCATCTTGAAATTCCTGCACTGCGAGAACGGCCGGAAGATATTATTCCACTGGCAGAACGCTTCATCACACGCTTCTGCAAGCAATATGGAAAGCCTGCTTTGCGTCTGGACAATTCAGCACGTGAGAAGCTGACGCTGCATCCCTGGTTCGGTAATATCCGCGAGCTGGAGCATGCCATTGAAAAGGCCGTTATTATCTGCGACGACACATTTCTCTCTGCCGGATCGTTCCAGTTACAGCACAGAAACGAAGCACCGGAAACGCCCGTATCCACCCTTGAAGATATGGAAAAGCAGATGATACGCCAGACACTGGAGAAATGTGGTGGTAACCTCTCGGCTGTTGCCTCGCAACTGGGGATTACCCGGCAAACGCTTTATAACAAAATGAAAAAGTACGGGCTCTGAAAACATAAGAAGCATAAGCCAGAAATAGTATGAAGTATAAGAATATAAACCAATATTATGTTTTTCAGACTGCCGTCAGCCTGTTCATTGCCTTAGCTGCAGGAGCAATGTGGACTTTGTATTTTCTTAAAGCTCCGACATTGCATGGCCTTAACGCCCCTCTGTTCTGGGCTGTCTTCTTCACCGTACTTCTTCCCCTGGCAATACGCCGGCAGCAACGGTTGTACCACCGCCACACCCGCAAAGTCCTTTTCATGCTTGATGCCATTGAAAACAACGACACCGCCATTCATTTCTCCGAGACGGACGGAAACGAAGATAGCCGTCTCATAAACCGTTCTCTGAACCGCGTAGCCCGCATCTTATATAATGTAAAAAGCGAAACTGCCCAACAAGAGAAATACTACGAGCTTATCCTCGACTGCGTCAATACCGGCATCGTCGTGCTGAACGACAACGGAGCCATTTATCAAAAGAACAACGAAGCCCTGCATCTGCTCGGACTGGAAGTATTCACCCACATCCGCCAACTGTCACGTGTGGACAATCATCTTATGGATTTACTCACCACCTGCCGTTCCGGTGACAAATTTCAGGTAGCATTCGGCAACGAACGCGGCACAGTAAACCTCTCCGTCCGCGTCAGCGACATCACCGTCCGCAAGGAACACCTGCGCATCCTCGCCCTGAACGACATCAACAGCGAGTTGGACGAAAAAGAAATAGACTCATGGATACGACTCACACGTGTACTGACCCACGAGATTATGAACACCATAACCCCTATCACCTCCCTTAGCGACACTCTGCTGGAACTCACCGAAGAAAAAATATCCAAAGAAGAGATACGCAACGGTCTGGAAACAATCAGCAGCACCAGCAAAGGATTGCTCGCCTTCGTCGATTCCTACCGCAAATTCACACATATCCCTACTCCCGAACCGACCTTATTCTACCTCAAAGGCTTCATCGGCCGCATGGTGGAGCTGGCACGCCATCAGTATCCCGGTATCCCCGTAACTTTCCATGCCTCCATCGTTCCCAACGACCTGATACTTCATGCAGACGAGAACCTCATTTCACAAGTCATCATCAACCTGCTGAAGAATGCCATGCAGGCTTTTGAGAAGTCCTCCTCTCCAGCAGAGGAAAAGCACATCCATATACGCGCCTATTGCGATGAAGCCGAAGCTGTATTGATTGAAATATCCAACAATGGTCCTGCCATCCCCCCGAACATTGCCGAACATATATTTATTCCCTTCTTCACCACCAAAGAAAACGGAAGCGGAATAGGACTCAGCATCTCCCGGCAAATCATGCGCTTGTCCGGTGGAAATCTCTCCTTGAGACCGGGAAAAGAGACAACTTTTGTACTGAAATTTAATTGAACTAACTAAATATTGTATTTGTTATTAATTATAAATACCTTTGTACACTAAGGTACAAAAAGCATTTATAATAAACTTTATAACACAATACTTATGTTATTTACAGCAGAAAACATTCTACTCGTAGGTTCTATTTTACTTTTCGTCAGCATCATCGTAGGCAAGACCGGTTATCGTTTCGGAGTTCCCGCTTTATTGCTCTTTCTGGTAGTGGGTATGCTCTTCGGCAGTGACGGACTGGGATTGCAATTCCATAATGCAAAAGAAGCGCAATTCATCGGTATGGTAGCCTTGAGTATCATACTGTTTTCGGGCGGTATGGACACTAAGTTTACTGAAATCAAACCCATCCTTTCCCCCGGTATCGTACTGTCCACTTTGGGTGTTCTCCTGACGGCATTGTTCACCGGACTGTTTATATGGTGGCTTTCGGGCATGAGCTGGACCAATATTCATCTGCCGCTAATCACATCCTTGCTGCTGGCTTCCACCATGTCGTCTACCGACTCGGCATCGGTATTCGCCATTCTGCGCTCACAGAAGATGAACCTGAAGCACAACCTTCGCCCTATGCTGGAGTTGGAAAGCGGAAGTAACGACCCGATGGCTTATATGCTGACTATCGTACTGATTCAGTTCATCCAGTCCTCAGGGATGGGCGTTTCCCAAATAGCTCTCTCTTTCGTGATACAGTTTATTGTGGGTGCCGCAGCCGGTTACCTGCTGGGCAAATTGGCCATCCTTATGCTGAACAGGCTGAATATAGACAACCAGTCGCTCTATCCCATATTGCTGCTGTCGTTTGTCTTCTTCACATTCTCCGTTACCGACTTGATGAAAGGCAACGGCTACCTGGCCGTCTACATTGCCGGCATGATGGTGGGCAACAACAAAATTATGCACCGCAAGGAGATTTACACGTTTATGGACGGGTTGACATGGCTTTTCCAAATTATCATGTTCCTTTGTCTCGGTCTGCTTGTCAATCCGCACGAAATGCTGGAAGTAGCCGTCGTAGCACTGCTCATCGGCGTATTTATGATTGTTATAGGGCGGCCGCTCAGTGTATTTCTCTGTCTGCTTCCGTTCGGAAAACGTATCACTCCGACATCCAAGCTCTTCGTTTCCTGGGTAGGGCTGCGTGGTGCGGTTCCCATTATCTTTGCCACCTATCCGGTAGTGGCAGATGTACCCGGCGCCGACGTAATCTTCAACATTGTATTTTTCATCACAATCCTATCTCTCGTCATTCAAGGTACTACCGTCTCAAAAGTGGCGCGCTTGCTGGGACTTTCCACTCCAATGGAAAAGACAGGCAATGACTTCGGAGTAGAGCTGCCCGAGGAAATCGACTCCGACCTGCGCGATGTAACCGTTACCCAAGAGATGCTCGACAAAAAAGGCGACACTCTCAAAAACATGAACCTCCCCCAGGGGACCCTCGTCATGATAGTGAAACGCGGCAATGAGTACCTGATACCCAACGGCACCCTAAAACTCCACGTAGGAGACAAGTTGCTCCTTATTTCTGAAAAGGTCAAAGAATAGGAAATAAAGGAGAACAGTCTCCATGAAAAAAACTTCAAACCACTTGCTTTGCATCACTATAAGCCCTATATTTGCGCAGTTTTAACTAAAGTGTGCAATTATACGAATGGAACAAGAACAACTGTTCATTGACTATATAGAACGAAGCATCGTACAAAATTGGGATAAAAATGCCCTAACCGACTACCAGGGAATCACCCTACAATATAAAGATGTTGCCCGAAAGATTGCAAAATTTCATATCGTATTGGAAAGCGCCGGTATCCGGCCCGGTGATAAAATAGCCGTATGCGGTCGTAACAGCGCCCATTGGGCAGTGTGCTTTCTGGCAACAGTGACCTATGGTGCTGTCATTGTTCCTATTCTCCACGAATTCAAGGCAGACAACATACACAACATCGTCAATCATTCCGAAGCCAAACTTCTTTTTGTGGGCGATCGGGCCTGGGAAAACCTGAACGAAGAAGCTATGCCGCTGTTAATGGGAGTGGTACTGCTGACGGATTTCACTCCGGTCGTTTGCCGGGACGAACGACTCATGGAAGCATTCGAACACCGTAATGCTATCTATGGCGCACGCTATCCCAAAAACTTCCGTCCCGAACATATCTGCTATCGCAAGGAACAGTCTCCTGAAGAATTGGCGGTCATCAATTACACTTCTGGCACCACCGGCTATTCCAAAGGCGTAATGCTGCCTTACCGCAGTTTGTGGTCCAACATAGCCTATTGTCACGAAATGCTGCCTGTGCGTCCCGGTGACCACATCGTTTCCATGCTTCCCTTGGGACACGTTTTCGGCATGGTATACGACTTTCTTTACGGCTTCTCGGCAGGCGCACATCTCTACTTCCTTACCCGCATGCCATCGCCGAAGATTATCGCGCAATCATTCTCTGAAATCAAACCGCGTATCATCTCCTGCGTGCCTCTTATTGTGGAGAAGATTATCAAGAAAAACATCCTGCCGCTTATCGACAACAAAATAGGTAAGCTGTTGCTGCGCATGCCCATCGTCAACGATAAGATAAAAGCCGATATGCGCAAGAAAGCAATGGATGTTTTCGGCGGTAATTTTGACGAAATCATTATTGGCGGCGCTCCTTTCAATGCCGATGTGGAACGCTTCCTCAAGCAGATAGGCTTCCCCTACACCATTGCCTACGGTATGACAGAATGTGGCCCTATCATTTGTTCCAGCCGTTGGGAAACCCTGAAACTCGCCTCATGCGGAAAAGCCACTACCCGCATGGAGGTGAAGATAGACTCTCCCGATCCTCAAAATGTAGCGGGCGAAATTATCTGCCGAGGAACCAATCTTATGCTGGGATACTACAAGAATACCGAGGCTACCTCGCAAATCATCGATGTCAACGGCTGGCTGCATACGGGCGACCTTGCCACAATGGATGCAGACGGCTACGTCACCGTACGCGGACGTAGCAAAAATATGCTTCTAACCTCCAGCGGACAGAACATATACCCTGAAGAGATTGAAAGCAAACTGAACAACATGCCTTACGTATCGGAGTCTTTGATTGTATTGCAGCACGACAAACTCGTCGCCCTGATATATCCCGACTTCGACGATGCCTTCGCTCATGGACTCCAACAGGCCGATATAGAAAAAGCAATGGAAGCCAACCGAAATGAGCTGAACCTACTATTGCCGGCATACAGCCAGATAACCAAAGTGAAGATACACTTTGAGGAATTTGAAAAGACCGCCAAGAAGAGCATCAAACGCTTCATGTATCAGGAAGCTAAAGGCTGAAATTCTTAAAAAAGATATAGCAAAGGACGAAAATATATAAGAAGTGTTATAAAACATACTTTTTTCTTGGATAGTTTGCAAATATTCCAAGAGTCCGTATCTTTGCAATGTGTTTTTCATAGTATTAGATTTAAGGTTAACAAAGGTTGGAGTACAGCGGTACTCCTTTTTTTATGTCTATACTTTTCATTCCTTGAAATATTCATTATCTTTACCTTAAAATAAAAAGAAAGGAAAAGAAATGGATATACACACTTTCATCAGTAACTATCAGGAAGCATTCGGCATGCAAGCTGAACTCCCCATCACATTCTGGTACTCCGACCGATTGGAAGCTCCAACAGAGAAAATAAACGGTTGCTTGTTCAAATGCATGAAGTTAGTCAGAGAAGGAAAGACAGTCAGCCTTAATGCAGAGACAATGGGCTGCGGTGGCGGAAAGTTCTACACCGGATTTACGGAAATGCCGGAACATGTTCCTAACTTCGTATCCCTAAAAGAAAAATATAAGAGAACTCCCGAAATGGTAACCGACTTCATTCGAGAAATCCAAGTGCCCAAAGCCAAGAAAAATTACCTGCATTTTGCACGCATAGACCGAATATCCTCTTTTGATGATGTGGAAGGCATATTATTCCTCGCTACTCCTGACATTCTATCGGGCTTGGCCACCTGGGCATATTATGACAACAATGCACCGGATGCGGTTTCATCTCCATTCGGCTCAGGATGCTGTTCTGTTGTGACCCAAACGATTCTCGAAAATCAAAAGCAAGGAAGACGTACTTTCTTAGGATTCTTCGATCCGTCTGTCCGTCCCTGTTTCGAAGCAGACATATTAAGTTTTGCTGTTCCGATGTCACGATTCAAAGTGATGTACCACACAATGCGCGAAAGTTGCCTGTTCGATACGCATGCGTGGGGAAAGGTTAAAGAAAGGATACAAAAAAGCCCTCAAGAAGAAGTCTCTTCCAATCGTCCTGCCGTTTCATTCAGGATTCTGCCTGATATACAGCTACGTGAAGTGAGGATAGAAGACGCTGCCGCTATTTATCACGCCATCGATACACATCGGGATTATATGCGTATCTGGTTGCCATTTGTCGACACTCTGAAATCTACGACCGACGAAGAGGAGTTCCTAAAAGGCGTACTTTCTGCTCCTGATGACCGCTACGAACCTATATTCGGCATCTGGAACGAGCATAATGAAATCTGCGGATTAATAGGGTTTCATTTCTCCGACTTTGCCAATCATCGTACGGAAATCGGATATTGGCTCCTACCGGAGTATCAACATCGCGGCATCATGACCCAGTGCGTTCGCTGCTTATGTCGATGGGCCATTGAGACAAAAGAAATAAAGCGCATACAAATCCGTTGTGCCACAGGCAATGCGGCAAGCAATGGTATCCCTCTTCGATTGGGTTTTCGGCTCGAAGGGACGGAACGCGCCGGTGAATTGTTAGCGTCGGGAGAATATACCGACGTACATGTTTACAGTATATTAAAAGAAGAAATAGAAGCATCATTCTAAAGAAACAAGTAATTTATGGAACAAACTATTCAGCTCAACGAGCACAATAAGCAGGAGTATCCCCCCATGCACACCTGCGAACACATCATTAACCAGGCAATGATAAGACTATTCGGCTGTGGACGCTCTGTCTCAGCACACATAGAGCGCAAAAAAAGCAAACTAGACTACCGTTTGACAGCTTGCCCCACAGAAGAACAAATCAAGAATCTGGAAAATGCGGTAAACCAAATAATAATGCAGCATCTTCCTGTTACTACCGAATTCATCACTCAGGAAGAGGCAAAAGGACGTTTCGACTTGAAACGCTTGCCGGAAGACGCTTCAGAAACTGTACGCGTAGTAAAAGTAGGCGATTACGATGAATGTCTCTGCATCGGCACGCATGTTGCCAATACATCCGAAATAGGCACATTCAAAATTATCAGCCACGATTGGGATGAAGAGAACAAGCGCTGGCGGATACGTTTTAAATTAGTATGAAAATCAAACAAAATTAAATAAAAAGATAGTAATATTGGCATTATACAAGTAAAATAGTCAGCATCCTTATGACAAATAGTCAATAAAGTCAACACTAACCTATTGGCATGCAGTTTGCGATATACCAAGTGAACGACGGTTCGGAAAACAAATGATAAAAGCCGAAAGACGGACATCTGGAAACAACGAAAACCGAAGTTCAGAACAAACTGAATGTATAACTTTTAAAAGATAGGAGACTATGATTATGATGCCTGTAAGAAGAACTCAGAATTGGTTACCAAGTATCTTTAACGATTTCTTTGACAACGATTGGATGGTAAAAGCCAATGCAACTGCACCTGCCATCAATGTGTTTGAAACAGAAAAAGAATACAAAGTAGAGTTGGCAGCTCCCGGCATGACAAAGGAAGACTTCAACGTTCATATCGATGAAGAAAACAACCTGGTCATCAGCATGGAGAAGAAAACGGAAAGCAAGGAAGAAGGCAATAAAGATGAAAAGAGAGAAGGTCGCTATCTGCGTCGCGAGTTTTCATATTCCAAATTCCAACAGACAATGATCCTTCCGGATGATGTTGACAAAGAAAAGATTTCCGCCCAAGTAGAAAATGGCGTATTGAATATCAATTTGCCGAAATTCACTGAACAGGAAAAAGAAAAAGCTAAAAGATTCATTGACGTGAAATAAAGTAACTGGTAATTAGGGAAATGCCCCGGTGCAATGTGATTGGCATCGGGGCATTTTTATAATATCATAATTGATAATCAACATTTGGCTTCTTTCCTCTTTCCTTTCAGGAAACGGTTTGTCAACCAACTGCGTATAGGCTCATCATAAAGTTTTAAGCAAGCATAAGCAAGAATGAAAGATCCGGCAAAGGTTAATATCATATAAGGTATACCCTCCGCCAAAGTTGCATTATTATTACATACCCATGCCGTATAAGTGTATATCAATGGATAGTGCGTTATATATACCGGATATGAAATATCTCCCAAGAACTTGCACATTTTAGTGGAACGTTTACCGGTTATTTTCCCTCCAGCCCCCATAGAGACAATCACAGGAAAAACAAACAGTATGCAGCAAGCCTCGTACAGCCCATTCATCCAGAAGTGATTTTCTCCACCCAAACGAGGAAAAGACAAGATCACTACAATCATCAGGCTACACCACCAGAAGGCACGTTTTTTAATGTGAACCAACCATCCCAATCGGAACAACAGCAGTCCGCCGAAGAATGGATACATCAATCGAACAATTCCCACATATTGCTGTCTCCAATTCAACGACCAACCGCCAACGATATCTCCTGTTGGTGCTGTGAGGCAATAATGTACCGTAAAACATCCGGCTATCAAGACTAAAACAGTCAAAGCTGTTTTGCTGAATCGCCGAACGAATAGCGCATAAAGGATATTACCTATGTATTCAAAATAAAGCGACCAAGCCGGAGCATTCAGCGGATGCATCTCCGCCCAACCGCGAATGTCCCATTTCAAAGGAAGCGGAAGTAAAGTACATCCCAGCAGCATAACCAATAACATAGTTCCTACCGTTGTATTTTGGATGGGCGGGAAACAAGGAGACTCCTGAAAAAAGAAAAATACCGCCCCTACGATACTCCCTACTATAACCATCGGATGCAAACGTATAATACGTCGTTTGAAAAAAGTGACGGTACTCATCCGGTTCCAACGATCATCATAGGCATAACCTATAACAAAGCCGGAAAGCATAAAGAAAAAGTCTACCGCCAAATAACCATGGTTGATAATCTGTTCCAAGTGATTGCCGCCCGCATGTGCTTCAAAAAGATGAAAAATTACAACCATGACTGCTGCTACACCACGAAGCCCATCGAGTATTTCATAATGCGGTTTCGAGGCAAGATAAGAGTTTTGCGTGTTCATTTAGATATTAAGATGTTTATTTAGCACGCAAAGATACAAAAAAAGAGATACTTCAAAAAGACCGAACGAACAGTTACTCTAAAATATCTTCCTTATCTAAAGGCATATACGGTCCATCCTTCACTTCAAATATAACGGAAGGTTCCAGAACTTCCAAAGTATGCCACTGCCCTTTCGGAATATGAACTCCATAAATTCCATTTCCGGGATACAGTTCATAGCGCTCCATCTCTCCCCCATCAGCATTGTAGAACATCACATTAATGTGCCCACGCAGTAGAATATAGGTTTCTGCTGTATGCCGATGCCGATGTATGGGCAGCACAGTCCCTACTTCCAACGCATTAAGCAACCGTTGTGCTTTGGCGTCCAAAGTTTCATGCAAATTGAAGTTCATACGCAACCGTTCACTCTCTTTGGCCTGACCGGATACCTGATCCAGTAATTGATTGTCTATTATCATGTTGTTGTTAAGTAAACTTTGTACAAATATTTACGTCTAATAGTAGCACAACTGAGAATCAAATATTTACCTTACGATCCGCACTTATATGCTTTTAGTAGAACGCCACAAAGATAGTATTTTTTTTGTCTTGAAGTATTTTACCCTGCAATTCAACCGCACCGTAACGACTATTCAACCAATGCATCCTCATTTTCTTACTTGTGCGAAGAATTGAAAAAGGAAACACAGTAGAGAAAGTAAGATAGAAGGGAAATATGAAGTTAACATCCAATCATGCAAGAAGTTAACTTTATATAGTGCAAAGTATTAACTTCGTATCAATAGGAAATTAACTTCGTACAAACACGAAGTTAATTTCCAAAATCAGCTACTTTTCCTGTAACTTCTCACAGCCCAAATATTAGCAACTATGGCAAAAATCAGCAAGGCTCCTAATTGAGGAAACAGTTCGGCCAAGCCACCGCCGCGAAGATATATTGAACGCATCACCTCAACAAAATACCTCAATGGATTTATACGGGTAATCCATTGTGCCCATTCGGGCATACTATGAATAGGAGTAAAAAGACCACTCATCAAAATAAGGACGAGCATAAAAAACCACATGACAAACATGGCTTGCTGTAACGTTGCCGAATGATTGGATATGACCAGTCCAAAACCGGAAACAACCGGCAGAAACACCAGTGCAAAAACATAAATAGTAAGAAAATGTCCGGCAGGTAAAATACCATATAGCAACCAAGCGAGTACAAAACAAATGGTAAGCACAACAAAGCCTATCAGCCAATAAGGTATCAGCTTGGCCGCAATAAATGTGAATTTATTGACCGGTGTCACATTGATTTGTTCAATAGTCCCCGCCTCTTTCTCTCCCACTACATTGAGTGCAGGAAGAAAGCCGCAAATCAGCGTCAGCAACATAACCATTAATGCAGGAATCATGAAAAGCTTATAGTTCAAAGTAGGATTATAGAGGTTCAAGGTAGAAACACTGATACGGGGAAGCGGCTTGCCTGTTAATGCTTTTACAGGTACTTCCGACATCAGTTCACGAGAATAATCGCTGATGATGGAAGACAGATAAGAACCTCCCAGACTCCCTTTTGTTCCGTTCACCGCATTGGCTGCGACGAGCAAACGAGGAGCTTTACCGTTTATCCAATCTTTTTCAAAATCATAGGGTATCTCCAAAATGACATCTGCTGTACCCGCTTCAATACCGAGCAAAGCCTCATCGTAAGTAGCCGGAAGCGCTGTCAGACGAAAATAGGTAGAAGCTCTAATCTTGTCTACCAGGCGACGGGATACAACGCTATGATCGTTATCCACAATATTCAGATTTATATTCTTTATCTCCAAGTTGGCAGCCCAAGGCATCAATATCATAATCATACATGGAAATATGAAAATCAGCTTTGGCAAGAATGAGTTGCGGAGCATCTGCTTGAATTCTTTTTCTATCAAATACTTAATCATAGAGGTATTTACTACTAATTGTTATAATTGAAATTACTTCATTCCAGCCTGTTCTTGAACTTCTTGAAACTAACGGTTATCAACAGAACCGCCATAACAGCCAGTATACCGATTTCGGTCAGCACCAGTGATATATCCACTCCCTCTATCATCAGTTTACGCACAGCCTGAATATACCAACGTGCGGGAATCACAGTGGAAATGCTTTGCAAAATGACAGGCATGCTCTCAACAGGGAATATCATACCCGAAAGCAACATTGTGGGCATCATCAGCATTAGTCCGGACACCAGCATAGCGGCTACCTGTGTGTGAGTAACAGTAGAGATGAGCAATCCCAAAGCCAGTGATACGAATATGAAAAGCAGCGATACGACCACCAACCAAAACAGGCTGCCTGCAACCGGAACATGGAGCACATAGACCGAAAGCAATAATATCGTAATCAGGTTGACAAACGACAACACGAAGTACGGCACTGCCTTGGCAAGAATGATAAACAGGGGCTTTACCGGGGAAACCAACAACACTTCCATCGTTCCCGTCTCCTTCTCACGCACAATGGAGATAGAAGTCATCATTGCACAAATCATCATCAGAATAAGTCCCATAACACCGGGAACAAAATTATATGCACTCTTCATCTGCGGATTATAAAGCAACTTGACTTGAGGAACAATTGCAGATGTGCGTACTCCGGGCGGAAGCATTTCTTGTCCGGTCATGGATATGATATTTGCAGCATATCCGGCTTGCATGGTAGCCATATTGGGATCGGTGGCATCGGAGATTATCTGTACTTCTGCCTCACCGGTATAGAGATGATCCGAGAAATGTTCGCTAAAAACAATTGCCATATCAATATCGCCCTTCCTAAAAAAATGATCCGCTTCTTCGGGAGAATACAAGCTGCGGATAACAGTAAAGTACTCACTGGCATCCACACGATCGATGATTTGCCGAGTTACGACATCATTGGAAGGATCGAGAACGGCAACACGCACATTCTTTACTTCGGTAGTAATGGCAAAGCCGAAAAGAATGATCTGCACAATGGGCATACCCAGCAGGATCAGCATCGTACGCCGGTCGCGGAAGATATGGAAGAATTCTTTTCGGACAAAAGCTATGAATTGTTTCATGGTTATATCGCAATCTGTTTTTAAGTCTTATATCTAATATCAATCCGCCGTCCTTACAGCCTCACGAGCCAGCTGTTGGAAAACATCATCCATTGTCTCAACTCCGAACTGTCGTTTCAGCCTGTCGGGCGTGTCGAGCGCACGAATCACTCCATCCACCATGATAGATATACGGTCGCAATACTCCGCCTCATCCATAAAATGGGTAGTGACAAAAACGGTGATACCTTGATCGGCAGCCTGATAGATCAGTTCCCAAAACTGGCGGCGAGTAGCAGGATCAACTCCTCCCGTCGGCTCATCCAGAAACACAATCTTAGGATGATGAAAAATGGACACAGAGAAAGCAAGCTTCTGTTTCCATCCCAACGGCAGATTTTTCACCAATGTATCACGTTCTTTTTCCAATCCTAAACGTAGCAACAACTCGTCTGTTCTGGGAGCAATCTCCGGTTCAGGAATTCCGTATATACCGGCAAAAAGGCGAATATTCTCCCACACTTTGAGATCTTCGTATAATGAAAACTTCTGACTCATATAGCCGATATTCCTCTTCACATCCTCGGACCGGGTGGCGACATCGAAACCGGCTACCCTGGCTTTGCCTCCGGTGGGATGACTCAATCCGGTGAGCATGCGCATGGCAGTGGTCTTACCAGCTCCGTTAGCACCCAAAAAACCAAAGATTTCACCTTGACGCACTTTAAAAGAAATATGGTCGACAGCTGTAAAACTGCCAAAACGTTTCGTCAATCCGTCCACTTCAATTACGTAGCTCTCACAATTATCCGCTTTTTCGTGCATAAGTCCCGCAGGACAAAGGATGTCTGCAAACTGTTTCAGAATACGGTCGGGAGTATCAATACCACGTATCCTCCCTTCATTGATGAAAGCGATACGGTCGCACTGACGTGCCTCGTCAATAATCGGAGTAGACGCGATAATGGTAATGCCCTGTTCCCTGAGACGGCAAAGCATTTCCCAAAACTCCTTACGCGAGACAGGGTCTACGCCGGTAGTCGGTTCATCCAGAAAAAGAACATCCGGTTTATGGATAAGCGCGCAACTAAGAGCAAGTTTCTGCTTCATACCACCGGACAAAGCCCCCGCACGACGATTGCGAAAAGGTTCTATCTGCCGGTAGATGTCGCGTACCAAATCATAATTTTCCTCAATGGTGGTATGGAAAACCGTAGCAAAGAAATTCAGGTTTTCTTCTACCGTCAGATCCTGATAGAGCGAGAACCGTCCGGGCATATATCCTACCCGCTCGCGAATAGCTTTATAGTCCTTCGCCGTATCCAGTCCGCAAACCGTAGCTGTGCCTTCATCGGCAAGTAGCAAAGTGGTGAGAATACGGAACAGGGATGTCTTCCCCGCACCGTCAGGACCGATGATGCCGAAAAGCTCACCCGGCTCGACAGACAATGAAACACCTTGCAAGGCTTCCACCCGGCCGTAACGTTTAAATACATTATTGACAGTTACTGCAGAACTCATACTGTTATTGAATTTTAATTATAAACGGTGACTTACCCCAACGCCGGCTGCATAGCATCAATCACTTGAACTCTACTCCTCCATACATTCCTATTTTCAGCATGCCGTCATTCTTCACAGCCACTTTAACAGCATATACCAGATTGGCGCGTTCATCCTTCGTTAGAATGGTTTTCGGAGTAAACTCGGAACTGTCCGAAATCCAAGTGACAACGCCCGGATATTCTTTCCGGACCTCCTTGCCATAGTCCGAATAGACCGTTACTTTCTGTCTCAGCTTCACCTCGGACAGCTGTTCGGAAGTGATATAGGCACGCAGATAAACTTGCTCCATATCGGCAACCTTGAATAGCGGGGTTCCCGGCGCCGCCAGTTCTCCTGCTTCCGCATATTTGGCAAGGACAGTTCCCGTCAGAGGGGAAGTAATATGACATTTCTTTAGTTGGTCCTGAGTCTGTGCCACCTGAACGCCTACCGATGAACTTTGCCACGTCAGACTTTGGTCACTGTTCTGCAAGGTGGAGTTCTGAGCTGCGAGTTGTTTGCGAAGTACCTCAAGCAGCGATTCGGCGTCATCCAACTGTTTTTGATTAGCCGCACCCACACGAAGCAGATTGTGCACGCGGTCACGTTCACGTTGTGCCTGAACAATCTGTTCTTTAGTGGCCGCCACCTGTTTCAGAATATCAGGACGCTGCCCTTCCACAGATTTGACATTCGCCTCCAACTGAAGCTTTTTGAGATAAAGCTGAACAGTATCAATGACACCGACTTCCTGTCCGGCCCTCAATGTTGTACCTTCTTCCACATCCAAAGTGAGTATCTTTCCGGTGGCTTCGGCAGAGACTATCACATCGGTAGCTTCAAAAGTTCCCGTAGCGTCATATTTCGGAATGCCGCTGCCACAAGCTGTAAGAAAAAGCAGAACCGGAAATAATTTAAACGATTTCATATTATATGGTTTTATTGTTATTAGAAAATTCTTAATTATTCAATGTATATTTCAGTTGCCAGATGTTCATCAGCAGTTGCACTTCATGCAACGCCTTGGTTTGACGCGCCAAGTTCTCATTGGTTATTTCACGAAGCATATCGGTAACAGTCAGCGTCCCGTTTTCCACCTTAGCCTCAGCTGCACGACGGATATTTTCACGCAAACGGATGATTTCATCATCATCTGCCATTTTCCTGCGCATGGATATTACATCTGCATCCTGCTGTGTAGCCTGCAAGCGGGTATTGAAAAGGAATACATCTCTACCTGTTTCTATCTGCCGGCGGCTATTGTCTATCCTGCGGCGGTCGTTCTTTAAAGTATACAGGCTACCAAAGTTCCATGACATACGTACACCTGCCATATAGAACGCATTAAATTCATCTTTCAGCATATTCAATCCCGGATTGCCATAAGCGCCCTGTACAAACAGTCCGAAACGAGGCATCAGTCTTACATTCAACATAGCTTCCTGCACTCTTAGCTGTTCTCCTTGCGCATCAAAGAGGCGCAGTTCCGGACGATTATTTATTCCGGTTCCCATACCGTCCGAATCTTCCGGAACGGGCTTCTGTAAAATGGTCCCGGCAGGAATTTCCTTTCCAATAAAAGCAGAAAGCATATTTATGTATGCCTGGCGTGATGTCTCCAATTCGATACGGCGTTGTTTGGTATTGAGTTGCTCCACGCTGACGGCATCCAAATCGCTTTGAGTAGCTATACCGTTTATTATATAGTTTGACACCTGCTTATGTGTTCTTCCCAAATCATCCTGAAAGAGTTGATTCTGCTTCAGTTGTTCGTCCAGCAGCAATATACCGAAGAATAGCTGGTTGATACGGTCGTTCAAGGCATACATATCTACATGCTGCTTTTCCATATCTACATCCGATGCCGCACGTGTAAGGCGTTTCCGGTTACGGATATCCCCACCGTCCCAAATGGTCTGTTGCAGTTCGAGCATCACCTGATACTGGTCTTTTGGAGCAGTCTTTATATTGACTCCCGGTATCTCGACAGGCAGTTCGGTTATATCACTTTGATAGGTAGCCTTACCCGACAGGGAAAACTGGGGCAAATATCCCTTTCCGGCATTAGACAGATCATATTCGCGTGCCTTTTCTATCAATCCATACTGACGTACTAACGGATAATTCGCCTGCGCCCCGCGCTGACATTCATCCAAGGTAAGCTGGGCATGCGCCCATGTAGCTGCAAGCAGGAAAACTAAAGAGAAAATCGCTTGTTTCATATTCATATCTGTTTCTTATTTATTTTAGCCAATGCAAAGATAGAAGCATAACTTAGTATGCTTACAACCTATTTGTCCGCAAAGATGTTCTAATAGTACGGCTTTTTAATGAAAAAAGGAAAATATATGGATGCTTTATTATCTTTGCCACTGAATTATTCACTATTTATAGATATGGAAAAGAACAAACCTATAAACGTTGCACTAGATGATATACGTTACAAACCGGAAATCATCAATAATCTTGAATACCGATTTATAAACGATGATTTGGGTATGGTTATAAGTTTTATACAAATGGGAAGTAAATTATTCCAGATCAGGCAACCCTATCGTGCCAAAGAAGGACGGATAATTCGTGTTTTGCAAGGAACAGGACGAATTTCCATCAATCTTATCGAGTATGAGATATCTGCCCGTAAGATTATCATAATCCCCGACAATTCTTTGATAGAAATGCTGGAAATCAGTTCCGATTATGATTTTCAGGTCATAATGCCTGCTTACAATTTCCTGCCTGCCATGCCAAATTTTATTTTGTCGGAAACTTACACAAGAAACGGTATCATACTGTCACTTAATGAGGAAGAATGGACCCAAACAGAGCTGTTCTTTATTTTGCTATGGAAGATACTTCATTCTTCACCTTATCGTCGTGAAACCGTACAACATCTCATTGTATCCCTACTTTGTAACCTCAAATATATTCACGAGCAAACACATACCACCTCTTCCCTGCGCCTTTCACGTCAGGAAGAAATATTCCGCCGTTTCATAGCCCTTGTAAACGAATATAGTAAGCAAGAACGTTCCGTCAACTTCTATGCCGACAAGCTATGCCTGACCTCTCATTATCTGAGCACCATTATACGTGAGGCAAGCGGACAGACAGTAATGCAATGGATCAACCAATCCGTTATTCTTGAAGCAAAAGTACTACTGAAGCACAGTAATCTGCTAATCTTCCAAATATCGGATGAATTGAACTTTCCCAATCCGTCTTTCTTCTCGAAATTCTTCAAGAGAATGACGGGAATGACGCCTGCCGAATATCAGAAAACATAATAAACCGGAAATAGTCTGTTTTTCCTTATCAGGATGTCATAAACAGAACAGTTTATAATGCTTATAAACCTTTTCTATATAGCGGTTACTGAGTAATTTTGTCACAAATTAATATACCTTAGATTATGAAACGAATTTATTGGATTTTAGCAAGCATTTCCTTATGCTCACTTACATCCTGCAACGGCAGCACACAAGATGCCAAAGGATGCCAAACAGTAAAAATAGATACGGTTATTTCCGCCAGCGGGCAGAGTTATTTGCAATATCCCGGAAAAGTGAAGGCGGCACAGGACATCAGTCTCGCCTTCAGAGTCAGCGGAACCATACAGAAAATATATGTAAAGGATGGCGCCCGCGTACAAGCCGGACAGTTGCTTGCCGAACTGGACCCTACGGACTACCAAGTGCAACTGGATGCCACCGAAGCCGAATACAAGCAGATAAAAGCAGAGGCAGAACGTGTGATGGCTCTATATAAAGATAACGGGACTACCCCCAGCGCCAACGACAAAGCAGTGTACGGACTGAAACAAATCACCGCCAAATATCAGCATCATAAAGACCAGTTGGGATACACCCGGCTTTACGCACCTTTCAGCGGTTATATACAAAAACGACTGTTCGAAGCGCACGAAACGATAGGTGCCGGAATGCCTGTCCTGTCTATGATCAGCAGTGGCGCACCGGAAGTAGAGATAAACCTGCCGGCAGCCGAATATATCCGTCGGGAACAGTTCGACCAATATTACTGTACTTTCGACATTTATCCGGAGCAGACCTATCTGTTGAAGTTAATCAGCGTAACTCCCAAAGCCAATGCCAACCAGCTGTACACCATGCGCCTGCAACTGCTTGCAGACAAACAACCCATCCCCTCGCCGGGCATGAATACAATGGTTACCATTCGTTGCGATAGTGACAGTCCCCGCAATCTGTCCGTACCCGGTAATGCCATTCTGCAAAAAAACGGCAAAGCCTGCGTTTTTGTATATAATCCGTCCGACAATAAAGTAAGCAGTCGCGAAGTAACCGTAGTACGCCTGATGAGCGACGGACGCAGTATCATCACATCCGATGGGCTGAAACCCGGAGACCTGATTGTTTCGGCAGGAATACACTACATAGAGAACGGAGAAATCGTAAAACCGCTGCCAGTTGCCAGCGAGACAAATATCGGCGGATTATTATAACATGAATGTACACTAAAATATCAGTAATATGGATATAAGTAAATGGGCATTTAAGAACCGTAACCTGATCTACTTTCTGGTAATGGTCCTGCTTATCGGCGGAATTCTCTCCTGCTACCAGATGAGCAAACTGGAGGACCCGGAAATAAAAGTAAAGCTCGCCATGGTGGTCACCACCTACCCGGGAGCATCCGCCCACCAAGTGGAACTGGAAGTGACGGATGTATTGGAAAAGAGCATCCGCAGCATGGGAAACATAGACAATGTGGAAAGCTACTCTTACAATGACCTTTCCTTGATACAGATAGAGCTGACCACCATCACCCCGGATGAAGAAGTGGAACAATGCTGGGATATGCTGCGACGCAAAGTAAGCGACGCCTGCGCCTTACTCCCCGACGGGGCAAGCACCCCGATTGTCAAGGATGATTTCGGCAACGTATACGGAATGTTCTATGCACTGACAGGCGACGGACTATCCGATCGTGAACTGTCCGACTACGCCGAGCTCATCAAACGGGAAATCAGCGATATGGAAGATGTAGACCGGGTGGAATTGTATGGCAAACGTCCCGAATGTATCAATATCTCCCTGCTGCAGGACCGCATGGCAAACCTTGGCGTGAAGCCTGCCGAAGTTCTCGCTACACTGAACGGCCAAAACAAAACCACATACAGCGGCTACTATGACAATGGAGACAACCGTATCCGCGTGACCGTCAGCGATAAATTCAAGACTGTGAAAGACATCGGCAATATGCTGATACAAGGGCATGACGACGACCAGCTCCGTATGCGCGACATAGCCCGGATAGAGAAAGGATATGAAGAGCCCACCCGTAACGAACTGTTCTTCGACAGCGAACGGGCCCAGGGAATTCTTATCGCAGCTTCCGGCAAATCGGATATTGTGAAAGTCGGCGCCGCCGTAGAAAAAAAACTGGCGCAATTGAAAGAAAGCCGTCTGCCCGCAGGTGTAGAGTGCCACAAAGTATTCTACCAACCGGAACGCGTAGGAGCTTCTTTGGGCACTTTCGTAATTAACCTGATTGAGTCCGTCATCATCGTTGTAGTCATCCTGATGCTGGCTATGGGCTTCAAAAGCGGAGTCATAATCGGGATTAGCCTGATTGTCACCGTATTCGGTTCGTTCCTATTCCTGCAAACAGCAGGAGGAACCATGCAACGCGTATCGCTCGCCGCATTCGTACTTGCAATGGGGATGCTGGTAGACAACGCCATCGTCATCGTAGACGGAATACTGGTGGATCTGAAAGCGGGAAAGAACCGCATGGAAGCCATGACAGCCATTGGCCGCCAAACAGCAATGCCTCTGTTGGGAGCCACCCTGATAGCTATTATCGCTTTTCTGCCCATTTTCATGTCACCGGACACAGCAGGCGTCTATACCCGCGACCTTTTCATTGTGCTGGCAGTCTCTCTACTGTTGAGCTGGGTGTTGGCATTGACCCATGTTCCCCTAATGGCCGACCGCAGGCTGCACCCCGCAATCGAAGTCAGCACTACCGGAAAACGCGAGTACAAAGGCCGTACATACGCATTGTTGCGCACTGCCCTGTATTTCGGTTTGGCACACCGTTGGAGTTTTGTTCTGGCAATGATTACTTTGTTAGGGCTTTCCATTTTCGGCTACGGATATATGCGCCAGGGGTTCTTCCCGGACATGGTATATGACCAGCTTTATATGGAATACAAGCTACCCGAAGGCAATAACTCCACCCGCGTGGCACGAGATCTGAAAGAGATAGAAGCCTATCTGAAAACACGTAAGGAGATTACTCACGTCACCACTTCGATAGGTGGTACGCCGGGGCGTTACAACCTCGTGCGCAGCATCGCCAACCCTTCCCTCTCATATGGCGAACTGATTATCGACTTCACTTCACCGGACGACCTTGTAGACAATATGGATGAAATACAAAACTACCTGGCACAGCGTTACCCCGATGCCTACGTGAAACTGAAGCGTTACAACCTGATGTTCAAGAAATATCCCATCGAAGCACAGTTTATGGGACCCGATCCGGCCATACTGCATCAGTTGGCCGACAGTGCGCGGAACATTATGGAGAATACTCCGGAAGTATGCCTCATCACCACCGACTGGGAACCGCAGATACCCGTACTTTCCATAGAATACGACCAAGCAGCCGCCCGCGCTCTCGGCCTCAGCCGCAGTGATGTCAGCATGTCTCTCCTTTCCGCCAACGGCGGCATACCTATCGGTTCTTTCTACGAAGGCATACACCGCGACAATATCTACCTGAAATGCCTGGATGAGAAAGGGCAACCGATAGAAAACCTGGGCAACACGCAAGTGTTCTCCACCCTTCCTTCATTGAACGGACTGATGAACGAGGAGACCATCGTGAAACTCAAAGCCGGTACTTTGAGCAAAGAGGAACTGGTGGAAAGCCTTATGGGAAGCACTCCGCTGAAACAAATCAGTAAGAGTATCGATATCCGTTGGGAAGATCCTGTAGTACCCCGTTACAACGGGCAACGCAGCCAACGTGTGCAATGCTCTCCCGCTCCCGGTATAGAAACGGAGAAGGCGCGGCAAGCCATTGCCCGGAAGATAGAACAGATAGAGTTACCCGACGGCTACACCCTTCATTGGCAAGGGGAGAAGAATGCAAGCGACCAGTCTATGAAGTACCTGTTCAAGAACTTCCCGCTGGCCATCATATTAATGATTGCCATCCTCATTATGTTGTTCAAGGATTATCGTAAACCGGCTGTCATCTTCTGTTGTCTCCCCATGATTCTTGTAGGAGTAGTGGCAGTAATGCTGCTTACGGGCAAAACATTCAACTTCGTGGCAATTGTAGGCACATTGGGACTGATAGGCATGCTCATCAAAAACGGCATTGTGCTAATGGATGAAATAACCCTTCAACTTAATCAGGGAATAGAGCCGGTTACGGCATTGGTCGATAGCGCCCAAAGCCGCTTACGACCTGTAACCATGGCAGCGCTGACTACCATTCTGGGCATGATACCGCTGCTGCCCGATGCCATGTTCGGTTCTCTGGCCGCATCCATTATGGGCGGACTGACATTCGGAACACTGATAACGCTCCTGTTCATCCCTATCCTATACGCATTATTCTTTCACATTAAAAACGAGTAACAATGAAAAAGAAAATAATTATCCTCACCGCCCTGCTTTTCTCTACCGGTATCTCTGCCCAAGAGACACTGACACTGGAGCAATGCAGGGAAATGGCTTTGAAATACAATAAAGAAATGGCGGCTTCGGCCAAACAGACGGAAAGCGCACGCTACACCGCAAAGAGTTACAAAGGCAACTTCTTGCCAAACTTCACCCTCAGCGGAACAGGTATTTACAGTACGGCAGACGGCAGTTTAGGCATAGCCGGCGGCAATCTGCCAACTTTCCTGCCCGATGCTACGGGACAGTTTCTGCCCAACAACGGCTTCGCTTACTTCCCGGGAGTAGACATGAACTATAAAATAGGCATGGTGTATATGGGTGGCATACAAGTGGAACAACCTCTTTATATGGGCGGCAAAATTCGTGCCGCTTATAAGATGTCTTTATTGGGCAAAGAAATGGCACAGCTGAGCGAAACGCTGACGGCATCGGAGGTCATTGTGAAAACCGACCAAGCCTATGCACAAGTCATCAAGGCCAAAGAGATGAAGAAAGTGGCGGACAAGTACAACGCAGTGCTCGTTGAATTGAAGAAAAATGTAGAAAGCGCCTACAAGCATGGACTAAAGCCTCAAAATGACGTCCTGAAAGTACAAGTAAAACTGAATGAGAGTGAACTCAACATCCGTAAGGCCGGCAATGCACTCCGTCTGGCAACCATGAACCTCTGCCACTACATCGGAAAACCCCTGACGTCGGACATACGCACTGCTGACAATTTTCCTGAAGTGGCACAGGACATCCGGCTACAAATATCAGATATCTCCGCCCGTCCCGAATATGCCATACTGAACCAGCAGGTGGCCATCGCCAAGCAACAGGTAAAGCTGAACCGCAGTGAGCTGTTGCCCCAAATCGGTGTAAAAGGTTCGTACGACTATATTCATGGATTGGAAATCAACGATCAGGACCTATTCAATAAAGGCAGCTTCTCCGTCCTCCTGAATGTAAGTGTACCTCTTTTTCATTTCGGCGAACGCACCAACAAAGTGCGTGCAGCCAAAGCCAAACTGGAACAGACCCGTCTTGAACAGGAAAACATGAACGAACAGATGCTACTGGAACTGACACAGGCTGCCAACAACCTCGATGAAGCCCAACTGGAAAGCACCATCGCCGAACGCTCCCTGCAACAAGCCGAGGAAAACATGCGGGTAAGCCGCAGCCAATATGATGTGGGATTGGAAACCCTGTCCGACCATCTGGAAGCACAGGCCTTGTGGCAGCAGGCATACGAAACTCACGTAGATGCCCGCTTCCGACTGTACCTGAATTACGTGGCTTATCTAGAGGCAACGGGGACTTTACTAAAATAAAAGTTATGAGCACTTTTATCTATACTCTTCCCATGACTTAATGGCCAAATCGTCCGGAGTCATCGTGCAGAACGCATTGATAAAGGCACTTGCCAGCCGCGCATTCGTAATCAACGGGATGTTGAGGTCGATAGCTGCCCGGCGTATCTTATAGCCGTTGTCCAACTCGCCTGCGGTGAGGTTCTTCGGAATGTTCACCACCATATCAATCTCTTTTTTATGCAGCATATCGAGTGCCTGCGGCTGCATATCGGGTTCGCTCGGCCAGTAGACGCAGGTGTTCTCCACGCCATTCTCCGTAAGGAACTTACTTGAGCCGCCGGTTGCAAACAGCTTATACCCTTTCTTCTGAAGCATGCGAGCAGCGGAAAGCATGTCCACTTTCTGCTTCGGTGTACCGGTAGAAAGCAAGATGTTCTTCTGCGGAATACGGTAACCGACGGAAAGCATCGCCTTCAGAATGGCACAGGAAGTATCACTGCCTATGCACCCCACTTCACCCGTAGACGCCATATCCACTCCCAGCACAGGATCTGCCTTTTGCAGACGGTTGAAAGAGAACTGCGAAGCCTTGATTCCTACATAGTCGAGATCGAAAAGGTTCTTGTCCGGCTTCTGTACAGGAATTCCGAGCATCACCTTTGTGGCCAGTTCGATAAAGTTGATTTTAAGGACCTTGCTGACAAACGGGAACGAACGGCTGGCCCGCAGATTACATTCGATGACCTTGATGTCGTTGTCCTTGGCAAGGTACTGGATGTTGAACGGACCGGAGATGTTCAGCTCGCGGGCAATCTCGCGACTGATGCGCTTGATGCGGCGTACCGTCTCCACATAGAGCTTCTGCGGCGGGAACTGGATTGTAGCGTCACCGGAATGTACACCGGCAAATTCAATATGCTCGCTGATGGCATACGCTACGATTTCACCGTTCTGTGCTACGGCATCCATTTCCACCTCCTTGGCATGTTCTATGAACTGGCTTACCACTACCGGATGCTTCTTGGATACGTTTGCCGCCAGTTGCAGGAAGCGTTCCAGTTCTTCCTGATTGGAACAGACGTTCATAGCCGCACCGGAAAGCACATAACTGGGACGAACCAGCACCGGAAATCCTACCTTCCCGACAAAATCATTGATGTCCTCCAACGAGGTAAGCGCACGCCATTCGGGTTGGTCCACACCGATACGGTCCAGCATAGCCGAGAACTTATCGCGGTCCTCGGCATTATCAATGCTCTTGGCACTCGTTCCAAGGATAGGCACATTCTGCGCGTCAAGGCGCAAGGCAAGGTTATTTGGAATCTGGCCGCCTGTAGACACGATTACGCCATGCGGATTTTCCAGTTCGAGAATGTCCATGACACGCTCGAAGGTGAGTTCGTCGAAATAGAGACGGTCGCACATGTCATAATCCGTAGATACGGTTTCGGGGTTGTAGTTAATCATGACGCTGCGATAACCTTCCTTGCGGATGGTGTTCAACGCCTGCACACCGCACCAGTCGAACTCTACCGAGGAGCCGATGCGGTATGCCCCCGAACCGAGTACAACGATAGATTTGCGGTCGCCCAGATAATGCACATCATTGGCAATGCCGCTGTATGTCAGATACAGATAATTGGTTCGGGCGGGATACTCGGCGGCGAGTGTATCTATTTGTTTCACTACGGGCAGCACCCCCATGCTCTTGCGCAACGCACGTATGGTAAGTATGCCGTCCTCGCTATCCATATAGCGTTCCAAACCAAGAGCGCGGGCTATCTGCAAATCGGAGAAGCCTTGTATCTTGGCTCTGCGCAACAATTCTTGCGCTGCCTTGTCATTCCGAACGAAGCGGATGATCTCTTCCCCTTGAACTTTCAAAGGAACGGATTCTTCGCTGCACTCCGAACCACAGACGGTTTCTGAATACTCGTGCAGCTCCTTACTGGTATTCATAATGTTCATCAGCTTCTCCAAGAACCAACGGTCTATCTTTGTCAGCTCATGTACCTGGTCTACGGTATATCCGGCACGAAAGGCTTTGGAGATGACAAAGATACGTTTATCCGTAGGCTCGCGAAGTGCTTTGTCAATATCGGAGATGACAAGTTCCTTATTCTCCACAAAGCCATGCATCCCCTGTCCTATCATGCGCAGCCCTTTCTGAATGGCTTCCTCAAAGGTACGTCCGATAGCCATAACCTCTCCGACAGACTTCATGCTTGATCCCAACTCTTTGTCTACGCCATGGAACTTGCCCAAATCCCAACGGGGAATTTTACAGACTACGTAATCCAGGGCAGGTTCGAAGAAAGCGCTGGTGGTTTTGGTTACGGAGTTTTTCAAGTCGAAAAGCCCATAGCCCAATCCGAGTTTTGCTGCAACAAAAGCCAGTGGATAACCCGTTGCTTTAGAGGCAAGTGCAGACGATCGGCTCAAGCGGGCGTTTACCTCGATGACACGATAATCTTCACTTTCCGGGTCGTAGGCATACTGCACATTGCACTCGCCCACAATACCGATGTGACGGATGATTCGGATGGCAAGTTCACGCAGTTTGTGATAGTCCGTATTACTTAATGTCTGCGACGGAGCAATGACAATGGACTCCCCTGTGTGAATGCCTAGCGGATCGAAGTTCTCCATATTGCAGACGGTGATGCAGTTGTCGAAGCGGTCGCGTACAACCTCATACTCCACTTCTTTCCAGCCGCGCAATGACTTCTCCACCAATACTTGCGGAGAGAAAGAGAAAGCCTTTTCTACCAGAACATTCAGCTCTTCTTCGTTGTCGCAAAAGCCCGATCCCAGTCCGCCCAATGCATAGGCCGCACGTACAATGACCGGATAGCCCAACTCCGCAGCGGCACGACGGGCGTCTGCCGCATTTTCCACCGCCTCGCTTTTAATGGTCTGCACATTGATTTCATTCAGCTTCTGCACGAATATCTCACGATCCTCCGTATCTATGATGGCCTGTACGGGAGTGCCGAGCACCCTCACGCCGTACTTTTCAAAGATGCCTTCCTTGTAAAGCTCCACGCCACAGTTCAATGCCGTTTGTCCGCCAAAAGCAAGCATAATGCCGTCCGGGCGTTCTTTCTCAATGACTTTCTCCACAAAGTAAGGGGTTACGGGCAGGAAATATATCTGGTCGGCAACGCCTTCCGAAGTCTGTACCGTAGCTATGTTCGGGTTGATAAGGACGGTATGGATACCTTCTTCTTTCAACGCCTTGAGGGCCTGCGAACCGGAGTAGTCAAACTCTCCCGCCTCACCGATTTTCAGTGCGCCGGAGCCAAGCAGCAGGACTTTCTTTATATTGTTTTCTTTCATTTGTCTATCTGTTTATTGAAATGAGTGATAATAATAGAACTCCTTACTTCAGCAACTTCACAAACTCGTCAAACAAGAATTCCGTATCCGTCGGTCCGCTGGCTGCTTCAGGGTGAAACTGTGCAGAGAACCAAGGATTGTGCTTGTGACGGATGCCTTCGTTAGATCCATCGTTCATATTGATGAAAAGCGGTTCCCAATCCTCCGTCAGCGTATTGTTGTCCACTGCATATCCATGATTCTGCGAGGTAATGAAACAACGTTCCGTCCCTACCATGCGCACAGGCTGGTTATGGCTGCGGTGTCCGTATTTCAGTTTGTATATTTTAGCTCCTCCGGCTTTGGAAAGCAGTTGATTGCCCATGCAGATGCCGAAGATAGGGAGCTTCTCATTCTTCATCGCCTTACGGATGTTCTGAACGGCAGCATCACAGGTGTCGGGATCACCGGGACCATTGGAGATAAACAGTCCGTCGAACTCCAGCCCGTTGAAACCATAGTTCCAGGGAACGCGGATGACTTCCACCCCCCGTCGCAACAAACAGCGGATGATGTTAGCCTTCACACCGCAATCCACAAGGACAACCTTCTTTAATGAAGAATGAGGAATGAGGAATGAAGAATGGGCTGAGCTACGGGTGGAAGTGCCGTCAGGAAGGTAATGTATGATTTCCTTGCAACTCACGCGATCCACGTAGTTTACGCCTTCGTACACCGCTGTCGGCAATTCTTCATCTACCTTTCCTGATTCTTCATTTTTCCCGTCTGATTCTTTATCAAACTCGATTCTCCCCAACATCACTCCATGCTCTCGCAGCACTTTTGTCAGTTCTCGGGTGTCGATGCCCGTAATACCGGGCACTTGCTCACGCTTGAGCCAGTCGCCAAGACTTTCCGCGGAATTCCAATGGCTGTAATTTTCGGAATAATCACTTACGATAATGGCTTCGGCATGGATACGCTCACTTTCCATGAATGTGGGCAATCCGTTCGGTTCAACAGTGAAAGGCGGTACACCATAGTTGCCCACCAACGGATAGGTGAGCGTCAGCAACTGTCCGGCGTACGAAGGGTCGGTCAGGCTTTCAGGATAGCCCGACATGGCTGTGTTAAAGACCACCTCTCCCGCCACCGGCTTTTCATAGCCAAACGACTTACCGCAAAAGCGGCTCCCGTCGTCGAGGAGTAATGTTACATTTCTCATATTTACTACTTGCAAGTGGTTAGCGATTAGTGATTGGCGTTTATCAATTTGAATCGATTGTATTCAGGCATGTATCGCTTTCTAATAAGCATTTCATTAATCACTAACCACTAATCACTAAAATTGATATACTTGTTCTATATAATTAATAAACGCAGTATTCAGCAGTTTCACGCCGCCCGGCGTAGGATAATCACCGCTGAAGTACCAATCGCCCCGGTGCTGCGGACAGGCCTCGTGTAAGCCTTCAAGAGGCTGATATACAATCTGCACTTTTGCTCTCGTACCTTTCGGGGTGAGGAGTTCCACCATTTTGGCGGAAATTTCCTCATCGGTAAAGGGGGCATAGATTTCCTTCACGTAATTCACCATCTGCTCTTTGGGCAACCCCACCTGCTCTTTGGACTTGCGGTAAGCCGACTCAATGACATCCCGCATTTCGCGTTCTTTCAGCAGCTCAATGGCGGCTTTGAAAGCTATGAACTCACTCATCTTCGCCATGTCAATTCCATAGTAGTCGGGATAGCGCACCTGCGGTGAAGAGCTCACAATCACTATCTTCTTCGGATTGAGACGATCGAGGATGCCGATGATACTTTGCTTCAAAGTAGTGCCGCGCACAATGCTGTCGTCTATGATAACCAGACTGTCCACGCCGGGTACAAGACTGCCGTAAGTGATGTCGTACACATGGGCGGCAAGATCATTACGACTGTTACCTTCAGCAATGAAAGTACGCAGTTTGATGTCCTTGATAGCCACCTTTTCACTTCGTATGCGACGGGATAAGATACGCTCCAGCTCATCATGGCTGGGATTATGTCCTAAGGCTGCAATCTGCCGGACTTTCTCCTCGTTGAGATAGTTATCCAGTCCCTGCAACATTCCGTAGAAAGCCACTTCCGCTGTATTCGGTATAAAGGAAAAAACAGTGTGGTCTATATCCTTATCAATGGCTTTCAGGATGTTAGGCACTAACTTCTCACCTAATAGTTTACGTTCCTTATAAATGTCGATGTCACTGCCGCGGCTGAAATAGATACGCTCGAAAGAACAAGGCTTCACCTCGCGCGGCTTATTGATCTGTACCGTACGAATCTTTCCGAGTTTGTTGATAAGTATGGCCTGCCCCGGTTGCAGTTCCTTGATGCTGCCGGCGGAAACATTGAGTGCGGTCTGTATTACAGGACGTTCGCTGGCAAGTACGGCTATTTCATCATCCTGATACCAGAATGCGGGACGAATACCCCATGGGTCGCGGACGGCAAATGTCTCACCGCTTCCGGTAAGTCCGCACATCACGTAACCTCCGTCCCACTCTTTGCTTGAAGTACGCAATACATTGGCAAGGTCAATGTGGTCTTCTATATAATGCGTAATGCCCATGCCGGCAAGTCCTTCGGCTTCGGCAAGGTTGAAGAGACGTTCCACTTCGCGGTCGAGTCGGTGGCCTACCTGCTCCAGCATGATGTAGGTGTCGGCATACTTGCGCGGGTGCTGGCCGATAGCGGTAATGCGTGCAAAAATCTCATCCACGTTCGTCATGTTGAAATTACCGCAAAGGGCAAGGTTCTTGGCGCGCCAGTTGTTTCTCCTAAGAAACGGATGCACGTACGAGATGCCCGACTTGCCCGTAGTGGAGTAACGCAAATGCCCCATATATACTTCTCCCGCAAAAGGCAACACACGCTTTGCATAACCGGCATCGTGCAATTGCTCTTTTGTCAGGTCCTTAAAGTTGCTTTGCACCGCATCGAAAATCTCGGTAATGGCTCCCGAACCCAGCGCCCGCTCGCGGAACATATATTCCTCGCCGGGATTCGCTTCCAGCTTTACGCAAGCCAGTCCCGCTCCTTCCTGACCCCGGTTGTGCTGTTTTTCCATGAGAAGATAGAGCTTATTCAGCCCGTACATCCACGTACCGTACTTCTCTTCATAATACTCCAGCGGTTTCAGCAGTCGTATCATGGCAACGCCACATTCATGCTTCAGTTGTTCCATATGTATATTAACTAATGAGTAATTATTCCCTTAAAAAAACACATTATTTATCTTTTTAAAACGCATCAGCCGTTTTGTCCTCATTCTACCGTTACCGATTTGGCAAGGTTACGCGGCTGATCCACGTCCATACCTTTACATACGGCTATGTGATAGGCGAGCAACTGCAAAGGAACCGCAGTTATCAACGGATCAAGGCACTCCATTGTTCCGGGAAGTTCGATACAAGTATCGGCAATCTTACTGATAATCTCATCTCCCTTTGTGACAATGGCTATCACTCTGCCTTTACGCGCCTTGATTTCCTGTATGTTGCTCAGCACTTTTTCGTACAGCCCGTTTTGTGTGGCAATGACTACCACAGGCATCTCCGCATCTATCAGTGCAATAGGCCCATGCTTCATTTCGGCAGCAGGATAGCCTTCCGCATGGATATACGAAATTTCCTTCAACTTCAGCGCCCCTTCCAATGCTACGGGATAGCTGTAACCGCGTCCCAGATAGATAAAGTTGCGTGCATAGGTGAAGATTTTGGAAAGCTCCGCTATGCTGTCATTCAACTTCAGCACCTCTTTCATCTTCTCCGGAATCTGTCCGAGTTCCCTGACTATGGCGAGGTATTGCTCCTCATCGACAGTATGCTTCTCGCGTGCCAATGCCAGCGCCAGCATGGTGAGCACAGTCACCTGTCCCGTAAAGGCTTTCGTAGACGCCACACCGATTTCCGGACCTACGTGAATGTAAGAACCTGTATGCGTAGCACGCGGAATGCTCGAACCCACAGCGTTGCATATACCATATATAAATGCGCCGCGACTCTTGGCCAATTCTACGGCAGCCAGCGTGTCGGCCGTCTCACCGCTCTGTGAAATGGCAATCACCACATCACTGCCGTCAATCACCGGATCACGATAACGGAACTCCGAAGCATATTCCACTTCTACCGGAATACGGCAGAAACTTTCTATCAGATGTTTGCCTATGAGCGCAGCATGCCATGACGTACCGCAAGCTACAATTACAAAGCGTTTGGCCGCAAGCAGGCGTTCCTTATAATCGATAATGGCGGAAAGCACTACGTTAGTGCCTTCCAGATTGATGCGTCCGCGCATACAGTCGTAGATGCAACCGGGCTGCTCGAAGATTTCCTTCAGCATGAAATGCGGATACCCGCCTTTTTCCAACTGGCCGAGGTTGAGCGCCACCGTCTTTACTTCGTGCGGACACTCCACATTCTCCAGATTTACCACTTTCAGTTTCTCGCCGCGACGGATAACGGCTATCTCCCCATCCTCCAGATAGACCACCTTGTCCGTATATTCCACAATGGGGGTGGCATCGGATGCCAGGAAGAACTCATCCCGGCCGATACCTACTACCAACGGGCTGCTTTTGCGTGCGGCTATAATCTCGTCCGGATTCTCCCGATCGAGCACAGCAATGGCATACGCACCGATCACTTCCTGCAGAGCCAGTTGTACGGCAGTCAGCAAGTCAATGCGATTCGTAACCTGAATGTATTCGATGAGTTGTATCAGCACCTCGGTATCGGTACTACTTTTAAATGTATAGCCTTTGGCCTGAAGTTTATCTTTGAGGACGGTGTAATTTTCAATGATGCCGTTGTGGATGAGAGCGAGCCTTTCGGAAGAGGAATAATGAGGATGGGCGTTAATGGAACAAGGTTCCCCATGTGTAGCCCAGCGTGTATGTGCAATGCCAATGTTACCGGAAATATCTTTTTGAGTGACGAAAGTTTCCAAATCCGAGACCTTTCCTTTCGTCTTATAGACGTTCAGTTGCCGGTCGTCACTGATTAATGCTACCCCTGCACTATCATATCCGCGATACTCCAACCGCTTCAAGCCTTTGATAAGAATGGGGTAGGCTTTTCTTTGACCTATATAGCCTACTATTCCACACATAATATATCAGTATTTGATTTACGCTGCAAATATATATATTCTTTAGAACATAAAGTTCATCTTTTCCCGATTTATTTACTAAAAGGATAGAAAAATATTATTTCCTTATCAAAAAGACAATGAAAATAATATTTTAAAAGCAAAAGGTTCAATTTACAATCCTAAATCAAACGAATAGAATCTCATTTAAGATTAGAAGAAAACAAGGGGTATTTTCTATCAGATTATAACTTCATCCTCCTATGCAAGTATTTAGCAGGGTAAGAAGCCAAGCATATCCGTATCAAATTGAAATTAAATATCTATTTTTGCCAATCATTTTGTCACATCAACAAATATAATACAAAACTAAAACAAACCAAAAATGAAGAAAGAAGAGCATTTTAACACCAGCGAAAAAAGAAAACCTGCACAACGACAGCCCATGCAGTTGGGCTTGTACGATGCCGCCAACGAGCACGATGCTTGCGGTGTGGGGATGTTGGTAAACATTCATGGCGGTAAATCCCACGAACTGGTTGAAGCCGCATTGAAAGTTTTGGAGAATATGCGTCACCGCGGAGCGGAAGGTGCCGACAACAAGACCGGAGACGGTGCAGGCATCATGCTGCAAATACCGCACGAGTTCATCCTGCTGCAAGGCATCCCTGTTCCTGAAAAAGGGAAGTATGGAACGGGATTGCTTTTTCTTCCGAAAGATGAAAAAGACCGGGCAGCCATCTTGAGCATCATCATTGAAGAAATAGAGAAAGAAGGGCTGACGCTGATGCACCTGCGCAATGTTCCTACCTGTCCGGAGATACTGGGTGAAGCCGCACTTGCCAACGAACCCGACATCAAGCAAATCTTCATCACCGGTTTCACAGACAGCGAAACAGCCGACCGCCGCCTTTATATAATAAGGAAAAGAATAGAAAACAGAATACGCCAATCGGATATAGCCTCACGCGGGGACTTCTACATCGTATCGTTGTCTGCAAAGAACATCGTCTACAAAGGTATGCTCTCATCGCTGCAGCTGCGTAACTACTTCCCCGACCTGACCAACAGTTACTTCACCAGCGGACTGGCCCTTGTACATTCCCGTTTCAGCACCAACACCTTCCCTACGTGGGGACTGGCACAGCCCTTCCGCCTTCTGGCGCACAACGGCGAAATCAACACCATACGTGGCAACCGCAGTTGGATGGAAGCGCGTGAGAGCGTCCTGTCCTCTCCTGCCCTGGGCGACATCAAAGAGTTGCGCCCTATCATCCAGCCGAACATGAGCGACAGCGCTTCGCTGGACAACGTACTGGAATTCCTCGTCATGTCCGGGCTCAGCCTTCCGCATGCCATGGCGATGCTTGTGCCGGAATCCTTCAACGAGAAGAACCCTATCAGCGAGGAGCTCAAGGCTTTCTACGAATACCACTCCATCCTTATGGAGCCCTGGGACGGACCTGCCGCACTGCTCTTCAGCGACGGGCGCTATGCAGGCGGCATGCTCGACCGTAACGGACTGCGCCCCGCCCGCTACCTCATTACACGCAACGACATCATGGTAGTGGCCAGCGAAGTGGGTGTAATGGATTTTGAACCGGATGATATCAAAGAGAAAGGCCGTCTGCAACCCGGAAAGATACTTCTGATAGACACAGAGAAAGGAGAGATATACTATGACGGGGAGCTGAAAAAGCAACTTGCCGAGGCAAAGCCCTACCGCACATGGCTCGCCAATAACCGCATCGAACTGAATGAACTGAAAAGCGGCCGCAAAGTGCCCCACAGCGTGGACAACTACAACAGTATGCTACGCACGTTCGGCTTCTCCAAAGAAGACATCGAGAAGATCATTCTGCCCATGGCATCCAACGGAGCCGAACCCGTCAGCGCAATGGGCAACGACACCCCGCTTGCCATACTTTCCGACAGACCGCAACTGCTCTACAACTACTTCCGCCAACAGTTTGCACAGGTCACCAACCCGCCCATCGATCCTATTCGTGAAGAGTTGGTGATGTCTCTCACAGAGTATATCGGCGCAGTGGGCATGAACATACTGACTCCCAACGAAAGCCATTGCAAAATGGTGCGGCTGCCCCACCCTATCCTGACAAATACACAATTGGATATTCTCTGCAACATCCGTTACAAGGGTTTCAAGACCGTAAAACTGCCGATGCTGTTTGAAGCAGCCAAAGGACGCGCCGGATTGCAGGAAGCGCTTGCCCGTCTGTGCAAGGAGGCCGAAGAGTCCGTCACCGAAGGCGTGAACTACATTGTACTGACCGACCGCAACGTAGACGCCACGCACGCCGCCATACCTGCATTGCTTGCCGTATCGGCGGTGCACCACCATCTCATCTCGGTGGGAAAACGCGTGCAGACCGCATTGGTGGTGGAAAGCGGCGAGATACGCGAAGTGATGCACGCCGCA
>UMCM01031751.1_pt1 | contig 34192 bp, 33 predicted proteins | sample 1964231 | NCBI WGS metagenome assembly UMCM01 (sample SAMEA4835968, study PRJEB28245) | human gut metagenome | biome: gut microbiome; material: fecal sample | place: Denmark | collected 2008
AAGCAAGAATCCCACGGCTTTAGCCGTGCGGAGTGTCAATGGATCATATCAAACATTTCTAATCTCTTAGACACAATCCTTTTCTACTCTTCTTCCAATTCTTGATCTGTACTTATGGGGTTGTTCTCTAATACAGGTCTTAAACCAAATCTCTTATTTTCAATGTTATCTTCAAGAATTTTCAGTTTCTCATCACTTATTATATCAATTCCATCCACCGCAAGCTTAATGATATCTTTCGCTACATTACTATTTTTATTATATTCAACAATTAGTTTTTTGCAGCTTGCCGCTTTTTGCGTTACCGGTTTTGAATAACGAACATCAACCTCAACATGATCAATTCCAAAATTAAAAAATCTTTTTTTGTAACTTTCTACAAACCTGTCATGATCTTTTCCCAGTATTACCTGATTAAAGAAATATCCTAAGAAGCGGGTGTTTCTTCCAAATTTTTGATCAAGATATGCAATCTTATATGCCATATCTTCCACAGCATTAACATTATATATATCAGCTAATGCTGGAGTCAACACAAAATCACTCGCAATTACTATGGAATTTGTCAGGCATCCATCTGTTGGGTATCCATCAATAAAAACAAAATCATAGTCCCCTTTGATCTTTAATAAGTTATATCTGAAAGCCAAAAATAATCCTTCATTTCCTCTGCTCTCATGTTCAAAAACAATATCAAAGGGAGTATCATCACGTACATTTCTTGCATTGGGAATGATGTCAATATTTTCATACCTTGTCTTAAAAATGTATTTATGCGTATCTACATCACGAAGATATAAGTCGTACAGACTAAGATTTTTGATTTCTCCTTTATCCAATTTATTATCGTTCTCATCATATACATTGAACAACTCTGTGGCAGATCCCTGCGGGTCTTGGTCACACATCAGTACCTTGTATCCTGCCAGTGCACAAATATATGCAAGATTAGTAGAAATCGTGGTCTTTCCAACTCCTCCTTTGATTGCCTGAACTGAAATTATTCTCGCATTTTTCATATTGTTTTCCTCCTTTATTTGCGACTAACACAATGATACTATTACATGGTGTTTTTGTCAATCAAATCGAGTGTTTTTTAACATATATTTTTTGCTGCAATTTATTATCTTTTATTGTTTATGCATCCTGTCTATTTATTATTAAAACCAGTCCATATATTATCTGATTTCCATGTGCATCAAGCGCTTATAGAATCCTGTTTTACTCTGTCTTTTTAAGATTCAAAATGATTTTAACTTTTTTCGCATCTGGTACAAAAACCAAACGATTTTGCTCTGAAAACCAAACGATTTCCGAAAAACCAAACGATTTTGCTCCGAAAACCAAACGATTCCCGGAAAACCAAACGATTTTGCTTTTCTATCTACGATATTAAAAACCAAACGATTTTTTTACAGTCAAAAAAACAAGCCAGGAAATAGATTCCTGGCTTGCCATTACATTACCTCTTTTTCGTTTACTATTTCTAATTTTATCCCATCTTTTTTATTTATATACTTATATATTTTTTCTTTAATATTGTAATTCATTTTCTTGTTGTTATCCGCGCATATTATGTATAAGTTATCTATGTAATTCTTGTTTGAAATTACCCTATTAACCCTGCACACAGCACCGAGATCAGCTGCTATGGATTCTATACATGCATAAACTATTCCGCCATTATTCACCGTAATTTCAAACACATTCAAGAATACATACTGTTGCCCCGATACTTCATCAGAGAACCTCCTTTTCCGCATATATTCTATCTGGATAATGTTATTGCTTTGTCCCCTGATCCATCTTTTCAATCGTTCGATCCTGCCATCATCATAATATACACATCGGAAATATGAATGGCAGGATAGAAGAGGAGCAACGATCAAACTATTACCACATTCAAGAGATTTTACCATATCCGGGCTTTCAATCGCGCACTCAATAATTCGTTCTTTCCTTCGCTGATAGGAAATGTCAGAAACGGAGTCCTCCAGGAAATCTTCTATCCTTTGATTTACCTCCCAGTCACTAATATTATTATTTATACATGTAATATAGTTTTTTACTGTTTCAGAAAACCCTTCTAACATGTCTGGTCTATACGTTACTATCCTTCTAATACATTCCCCATAAGAAAGCTCATCCAGATCGCAAAACAAATCTTTCATAAGAATGCATACTTCATTTATTTTTTTAACAAGATTCCACTCATCATTAAGATTTTTTTCCTGGTCGACCATAGTTCCAACATGAAGAACATAACACACAATCTTAGGCAGTTCATGTTCGTCGTATTCATCCTGGAAAATATGCCTTTCATACCGTTCCATCTTTTCTCTTAATTTTGCTTTTCTTTCCGTCCCTCTATCTGCTTCTACGTATAGCTCACCAAAGCTTCCACTTAAAAGTGCATCTGGACGGCAATACTCATTTTCATTCTGGTAACTTCTTTGCAGATGATAAAATGAAGGCTCAACCAAAAAATCATACCCACATAACTTACTCAACATAAGAACAGCCGCACCCACGATATGACCATGCTTGGAATTATCAACCCTCCTCCTTCTGGAATCAAAAAATTCTTCCTTGAAATTTTCTGGAATAATGTTATTGGAGGCAAAATAATTCCACAGAAAACTAACACCGCTCTCGCTTATAAAATATAAATCATCAACTTTTTTCAAATATGGCTTCTTGCCCGTAGTAAAATATCTTAACAGGCATTGCCTTTTATGCCTTTCCTCGAAGACCTCACCAACATGATATTCTTCCAAATTATCTAACTCGATAAAGTAAAGATCATCCTCCGTCACGGATCCAAACATATACGCATATAACATGATGCGATACTGTTTATACCCGCGTTCCGAAAATCCAGGCTCCCCATATACTTTTCTTACTGCATTGCTCAAATAATATTCAAATGTACTTTTCATTTTACTCCTGTCTGACAGTTACAAATTATCCCTTGGCTCATGCCAAGGGATTTTTCAAACTACTACATATTGATGCAAAATCTTAATTTCATATTTGCTTCTTACTCCATACTTATCCTTTATAACACGTCTTGCACAAGCCTTCAAATAAGATCCGGCATCTTCTCTATCCATTTCACTTCCAGTCACATATAACAATATACCTCGCTGATCCAATCCTAAAACATAATTCCGGCCTTCTGAAAAATTCAGGTATTTGTCCAGTTCAACACATATCATCTGATAGGTGTTTTCTGTACAGACTTCAGATCCCTCCAATTTGATGTTAAGAAGGTAAAATGATCCACTCTTACTCGGAACATTACTTTTTCCAAACTGTGATTCATATGCAATACCGTCTGCTTTTTTATAAAGCGTTTTCAAATTCCGGAACGGCGGAATCATTCCATCTGAAGTAATGATTGAACAAAACCTCTCATGCAATATTACCTGATCACGTATATCCGCAGCTTCCAATAATCGTTCATACATTTTCGGATACATACGCATTAGATCAGGCATCTCCCCATCCATCGTTTCCCCGGCAGTGGGAGAGTAGTGCGCAGCAATATTTACATCATGCACAGATTCTGAATAAATTTTATTCCGATGTAGATAGGAAGCAACTTCAAATAAATGTGTTGTATATAATCTGCATCTGTTTTTCATAAGCTTAATAAAATACTTTCCCCCATACAGATCCGCCGGGTAGAATACAGCAATCTCACTTCCTACAAGCAGCAGTCCTACAATCCCATCTTTACTAGCAGGCTCCACACTTACATCCACATCATCCGCTAAAATAGAAAAAACGTTTTCAAGGTCCTCATTTACACTATTAAGCCATGGCACATCATCTAAGACGTTTTTCAAAAATGTATCCTCATCCTTTTCGACAAATTTCTCTTCACCACCATCATCAGACACTTGGCTCCCACTCTCTGAAGATCCTTCCTCGCATTCATTTGCAATTCTAGTCAGATCATCAAGGTCGAATAACTTGTCGTCTAGGTTTTGAAGACTATCAAAATCATCGGAAACAGGTAGCGTATCGTCTATAATGTCGTTTTCTCTTATAGCTTCTATGTCCTGGGCATTACACTGCAAATCATTTCCAACATCATCTGCTTCAGTAACAGGTTGAACCTCTTCCTGGATTTGCTGATCAGCTTCAACAGCTCCTGGATTTTTCTCTGGATAATTTTCTACCACAAATGAAGGCATCCTGATTTCTTTGATAGGAGAGTAGATTACCTCCCTGTACTCTTCAAAAGCGCAGGGCTTATATCTATCCCGCTGGAGCGCAAGCCTTTTTACCAACCGCTTAAAAGCTCCTTCATCGATAAAATCAAGATCTTCCAGCAGCTTGATCTGTCTTACATACGCAATCGGGCTTTCCTCTAATCGGACAACTTCGAGATATACTGATTTTGCGCTTTCAACCATTGCCTTTTTATATTCTTGTGGGTCAGTAATATAATAAGGTTTTTTCCGCATCTTTGCTGCGAACTGCCTGGATATGATTTCTTCAATACTCTTTAGATTCTGATCATCCACTTCCTGCTTATTATCAACATATTTCACAAGTGGTAATTGTTCATATAAAAAAAGATTAGCTATTGAAAGCAGTGGCAGCGCATCTTTTAAGATACCATTCTGGTACACTGGATAATGCGATTTTATAACTTTCTCCAGCTTTACCCCTTCCCGTTCCAGATAAGATGACAGCGAATAAAAACCATGCTGATAATATAATACTTCTTTTTCATAGTTTTCATTTTCATTTTTATAAGTACCTGAATAGGGGCACAGATAACACACGCGCTCATTCATCCCGCCAAACGAAAATGTGCCTCTTTTTATTTTCATGCAGGTGATCCGCTTAGATTCTCCAACAATGGATGCATCAAATTTATTCATTGCATCAACATCTAGCACCTGATTCTCATTTCCTTCTACACTCTGGAAATGGCAGCATGGGAGCGTTGCAAAATAATCATATTCTATTCCAAATATTCTTTTTAAGTAGTAGAAGAGCAGCAGCCTGTCTTCTGCACTCCAATTTTCATCTACCGACTGGAGACATGGCAGCGTCCCCTTCTTATATAATCTCTGCATAGCAGTCCCTCCATTCTCTGATTATACCAAATACGGTCTTAATGTCCTACCTATTTTTTTATTTAAAAAATCATATATAATGTTGATATTTTTCTATTATTTTCATATAATAAAAGCAGGAAAATTCATACTTTTCCTACTAAAAAATGGAGGTTTATATTGTGACGACAAACACATTCATAGACAATGCAAAAGTGATGTCAAAAGGACAAGTTACCATCCCAAAAGATGTACGAGAAGTTCTCGGTATCTCAAGTGGCGATAGAGTAACCTTTGTTGTTGAAAACGGAAATGTTAAGTTAATTAACTCTGCTGTCTACGCCATGCAAATGTTACAGACACAAATGGCTGGTGAAGCAGAAATTTCTGGTCTAACAACTGACGAAGCAGTCATGGATCTGGTAGCCGGTATCCGTGCGGAAAGTGAGACATAATGCAAGTGATTGCCCAAAAAACCAAACGATTTTTACCGGCTTCGTTTGTTTCTTGTATTTCTAAAGCATTTATGATAATATGATTATGTTATTTTTTTTTAGTCTCATTGTTTAACTTGGCTGGTCTGATTATTGGACTGGCAAAGTAGAGTGCATGTAGTCAATACATATATCGTTATGTATTGTGACTGACATGAGATCAGTGGGGCTATTTTTTTTATACCATCGCATCTGCGGTGGTTTTTTTATGCCCTAAAAAGGAGCGAAACAAGAAAGGAGAGAACGTAGAATGGAGAGAGAAGAAAAGAAATTCTATGGCAGGAAAATTGAAAGCGTCCTAAAGATGAATGGATGTGAAACAGCTGCAAAATATAGCATGTTGTCCATACATCCAGATCAATTACCTGCAGAACGGTCAACGTACAAAGATAATATCTACGCTTTGCACGGCAGACTGTTCGGACAAATGTGTGCTCCGGACGAAATCGAAAATTACGTTCGGGAAAATTTTCTGAGAAAGTGGTTTCTTATGGAATCACAATATCAGATCCAGCTAGAAGAGGAGAGAAGCTATCACAAAAGGATGGCTTCTTTTTTTATTGGAAAACCGATGTTGGATAATAATATCCGATATCAGGTCGTGCTGGATAAAGAAGTGGGCTATATCAGGAGCAAATTGCTTCAAGGCAAAGCCCACGTTTTGACTAGAGATGAAGACGGACATAAAAATGCCATTGTGTTCAAATCTGGTAAACCAATGTACAAAAAAACAGCCAGGAGAGCCGATCGCAAAATTGAGAACTCCCCGGAGCTGCTATCCATGTATATTGGCTTGAAGCCGAAGTATGGCGCAGATCTGCGTGTATCCATCGTTTACCTTAAAAGCGACAATGATGCACCTGATCAGCCATTTACATCGCCACAGATAGTAACGGCCGATTTCAGTAAGACAGAAATGTCCGAGCTGAAAGAGCGACTGTATACCGTACTCACAAGCAGTTCTGAAAAAGATTGCGAGTCCTGTACGTATGCAGCCATCTGTAATGGTGAACTTCGGCTCAAAAAAGGAGACGCACCAACAGGGAAAAAAAGTGAACCTAAATTCACAGCTGCCCAGCAGGAAGTTGTGAATTTCGGAAAAGGTGCTTGTGCAGTCTATGCAGTCCCAGGAGCCGGAAAAACAACAACGCTGGTCTACCGACTCTGCCGCATGATCGACAATGGTATCGATCCAAAAAGCATCATGTTCGTGACCTTCACGAAAAAAGCAGCTGCGGAGATCAAAGATCGTGTCAAAGCAATCTTAGGCACCGAAAATGAAGCCGATCTGCCAGACATCTTCACCTATAATGGTCTTGGATGGCAGATTATCCGCGATCACCCGGAGCTGGTCGGTCAGAAAAAACTCCTGAGTCCACTTGATGAAAGAGTTTTACTGCTCGACGTCCTCGATAAGACAAAAGAAAAACTTATCGGGTACAGCTACAGTTATATCGAGGGGAACCGTGGTATGCTCACTTCGCTGCAAAAATCATTTCGGTCCTTATTACGGGATGAAGATAGGGAAATGGATTCCCTTGCGAAAAGCGGCCACGACTCGGAACAGGTAAGAGAGCTGCTACAAAGATGGCTTACCGCCATCAAAGAGAAGTCGTATATCAATTACGATGATCAGGTTAATCTGGCGGTAAAGATCTTGCAGGAATATCCAGATTGCCTGGCTACCTATGGAAGCCGCTGGCACTACATCATGGCAGATGAGTTCCAGGATTCAAGCCAGGAAAACGTCGATCTGCTCTATATGTTGGCACAAGCTGGTGGCGGAAATATTGTTGTCGTCGGAGATGCCGATCAGAGCATCTTTGAGTGGCGGAATGGATCACCAAAGCATCTTTTGAATTTTGGCCATCATTTCCATGCGAAAAAAATAGTTATGGATGATAATTTCAGATCTTCAGAAAAGATCCTGGATGCATCCAATAAACTGATTGCAAGGAACTATGACAGATTCGACATTTCCATGCAGCCCCATATCAAGGGGAACATACTTCCTTACAGGGCACGTAATGCCGGAATTGATTCTGTGCTTTCCATCCTGAAGCTGCTCAAGGAGAGAAACTACAAGCCAGAAGATATTGCAATCCTTGCACGGACCAACAGCGCCCTCAACAGATGCCGGAAGATATTGGATCAAACAGGAATAGAATCAGTGAGTCCTTCCGACTTGCTTACAAAAGATCTCTTCTTTGTAATTATCAAAGACCTGCTGACTCTATATATCGACGGCATTTCAAGCAACGATATGGCATTTTTCAGGCTTTGCACTGCTTTTGGAGTTGAGCTTTCCGAAAAAGATGATCCAGGCAAGACATTTTACGAGGATCTGATTGAAAGGAAACTTATGGTTCCAATCGACATCCACGACATGGATTCTATGCTTGAATATTCTGTGGAAACAGAAGAGGAGAGAGGGGTATTATACCATGCAGCAAAAATGATCCACATGATTTTTCTGGAGATGCAGAACGATAACCCCAAATATTATGTCGAAAGAGCAGCAGAGATCATCGGATACGACCCGGAAGATCCGGCGGTAAAAGCCATGATATCTGTGATCGAGCAGCATGAGCCAATGGACTCATTGCAGCAGTTAAAAGAGTATGTTGCCACCATGGAACGCATTGGCGATGAAACCATGGTAGAGCATGGTCTTGTCAGTGGCAAAATAAATCTAATGACCGCCCACGGAGCTAAAGGAAAAGAATTTCCTGCAGTTATCGTGCTGCAGTCTGAGGACTTCAAAACAAGTGAGGAAGAACGACGCCTCATGTATGTTGCCATGACCAGGGCCAAAAAAGTATTATTTTTGATGGAAAGTCCATATTCCACCTGTGAATTATTGGACGAATTGAACGGTTACGTTCAACCCATCAACTTGTATTAGGAAGGAGGGAGAGGAAAAAATGATCCTCTATATGGAAGGTACCGAACGTTATCTGAAACTGAAGGAGATCAAAAAAGCCGCATCCCTTCTCGCTGACAAAGATTTCTGCTATCAGGAATTTTGGATCTGGGATGATTCTATCCTGGAATTTATCAGCGCACCTCCATTTTTCGGAGATAAAAAAATTTGTGTTCTTTATTTTTTTCCGGAAGATGACCGGCTATTAAAAACTTCTATCTGGGAGGGTACAGACATTTATATCCTTACCGAGAATATGCCGGACAGAAGAAAGAACGCTGTTACACAGCTTCTCAAAGCCGCCGAGGTGAAAAAGTATGAGAAAATACACGAGGATATATTATACAAGTGTATTTTCAAAAGATTGCAAGGACACGGATACAAGCCGGAAGAGATCAATGCAGTAGAAGATTCTCTCATGCAGGCTTTTTATCCTTACCTGGTTGATTATTCCATCAATCTGGATGCCGTAATTACTCATGTAGATATGATCGGCTATTCGGGTAGCTTAAGCACGGAGTCCATTATGGCATTTGCTTTAGAAAGTGGCTCCCTGAAAGGCTATCGCCTTGCAAACATGGTTCTGGATCAGAAACCGGAATGCATCGATTACGCTAAAAAGCTTCTTGACCAGGGTGAATCACCTATAGGGATGCTCAGCCTTGTTCTGTATCAGATCAGGGTTTGTTACAAAGCAACCTTATGTCGTGAAGGAAACTATTTGGCCAAGATCGGCATCCGGAGCTATCAGCTCTACGGGGAATTTCTGAAGTATGGACCAGAGAAGTATAAAGCTCTTTATACAGAGCTGCAGGATGCGGTCAACCGCATCAAGAACGGAGAGAAAAGCAGCAGCGCCGTGGTTCTCGATACCATAATGCGTTGTCTGCAGATTGAGAAAGGAGAATAGATATGTTGGATATAATTTTTGTGTATCTTGTAAACCCAGTAAAAGAGGTTATGGCAGAATTGCTGCCGATCTTTATTGCACCGATCAAAATTCTTTTTGAAATTTTGATTCGGTACATTGAAGTAGAAGGATGGTATGTAGTGATTATGTTTCCATTCATCATGGCATTTTACTTCTGGCTCGCATACAAAATCTTTAGTATTGTCTGCAAAATAACCAGACGTTTTACAAGGAAACCATGTAAAAGTCGCAGCCGCAGGGAAGCTGCCTCCAAACGTATCCACGGTAGCAAAGATATTAACACAGACACTACCTCCATGGATGAGAAACCCTGGTATGCATACGATCCAACGTTTGAGGAATTGTATGAACAGTATTGCGATAAATAGGTTGTATTTATCCTATTTTTATCATACAATGAGGAAAACAGGAGAGAAAGAAATGATAGAAGATACTGCTAAGAAAAAAAATCTAAAGAGCAGCAATCCCACGATTAAGATTGCCTCTGATAAAGAAATTCAAAAAATCTCAAAAAAAATTATTGCAAGAAACAAGGATTTATATATTTCTCTTGCTAAATGACAGTCTCTATCATCAAAAGCGAAAAAGCAGCGAATATTTTTATTTGCTGCTTTTTCTTATGTTCAAAAAAAGAAAGGAGAGGGAAGACATTTACATCAGGTCTTCCAAAAAAGGAAATGAAAAAGGAAATTTTATGCAATGACTACGAAGTAAAAAATGGAAAGGCACTGGTCTTTGAAATCAATGGAAAAGATCACAATGTAACAGTGAAAGATCTGGAAACAGATGGTGCTGAATTTAGAATTGAAGCGCCAAGAGCTATCTATTGTTCGGCCAAATTTTTCCACTTTGGAAAACACTTAGATCAGATCACACCGGATCGCACATTCCCTAATTACTGGGAAAATACAGAAAAGCTGAAATATCCAACAAACGAGATTGGATACTGCAGAGCTGACCATGACGGCTACCGGTGGTGGAGTAAATGGTTTAAGGTGAATGGAAATGCAGACGATCCATCAGAAATTGATACCATTTTTGATGAGATTCAGGACAACATTAAAAATCTGCACATTTTACATGAGTTTGCCAAGGTGCACTGTGCCGACATTTCAAACGATGAGTCAAACGGATTTCTGGAAGGAGAGCAGTATGACTACTGGTTCCGTTTCATATTCCGAAAAGGAGATTACAACATGTATATGCATGTTCTTAAAAAAGGAGAGTGTAAAGTGATGATGAGTGCTAAGGAAATTGCGCAGGCCTGGGATGAGATCGTTGAGATATACAAAAATTCAACTGATCGCACCCCAGTAATCACGATGCAGATGATCTTAAATAGATTCAGCATCGAAGATGTAAAAACGGTATTTGCTACCGTTTACCGGTTAAAGTACACTCATGATGGAAGGATTTATGGATCGAACAAGGATTTCTTATCCAGCATTCCTGTCGATTCTGAAAATACTAAGTGGGAAAGCTCCAACCCCGTCATGAGAGCAAAGTTGGATGATATCCATCCATCGCACATCAACCAGTTAGTAACAGCATTAAGGGAGTACGCTTGACTTGCGTATCCCTTTACGAAAGGAGAGAAGTGATGATGACGTATAAATCAGAAGCGGAGATCACCGCTGCCTTCATCAATGACGGTTGGAGCAAAAACACAGGATTTACAGAGCTGTCATTTGATGATGCACGTGAGATTGGAAAATATTTTGTTGATCTCATGCTTAAAGGAACAAAACTTTTCCGGATGAATATCTGTGGAAATGTGTATGACGATACTGGAAAGCTGCTGTTCTTTGATATTGCCTCAACCTCTGAAGCAAAAAGACTCATTGAAACTTACTGCGAAAATGAGTTTCAAAGTCCAGCAGACTTTTCAGATATTCATAATATTGGTCTTGCATATACGACCATCACAGAGGAGGAAATCGAGATCCAGGTTAATGCCAATTTGGAAGATTCCAGCATTGACACATATCTGGATGGTATCCTGATCCGCAAATCCGCATATCCAAGTATTAAGGATTTAGTAAAGGAAGAGTTATCTTCTCTGTCCTTTGATTCTTTGATCGAATATTCAGATCAGGAGATTGAAGAGTATAAACGGATTCGGAATGGAATACCGATTTCAACATTGAATAAATATTACTGCGATCATTTTTTTGACAACATATATCGTTGGGAATATTTTGATTTCGATGGTGGAAAGCTGGATCTTATGCCTTCAGATCGAGAAAAATATAATGTCTATAAAATTCTCGATTCAAGCGAAAAAAGCCTAGTTAATAGGCTGCTTGTAAGTAGAGTGCGTAGATAAAAATATGGCATATAAGGTTATTATCACCGAGCCAGCCAGTGAACAACTTGAAAAAGGCACTTGATTTCTCAAGTGCCTTTAGTTATAATCTACTTAGAAAGTGAATCGGATGCAATTCCGATTTGCCCTCAGTAGAATTTACTTAAAGAAATAGCATCTACTTTTGACAGGGTTGGATGCTATTTCTTTTTATCAAAATGATCGTCTATGTATGACAATGCCGCAAATATAACTAGCAATAAAGTTAAAACTTCCATCGTGTCCATGGGCATCTCCCTCCTTCGTAAACTAGAGGGCATCTGATATCGGAAATCACATCCTGCTTTCCTTTTAACTATTTGTTCAGTATAGCACAAAAGGAATCAGCTATCTACTTCTTTTTTCCACTGGCTATACCGGTTATACAATTCTTTTCGCTTACTGTTTGACAGTTTTATATGTTCACCCGTTTCGACCACCACCTCATATTCCCGGTTTTCTTTTTGTATTTTCACAACATAATCTACATTCACAAGATGACTTCGATTACACCGAAAGAAGGTGTCAGGGAGCTGTGCCATGACATCTTCCATTGACAATATATCCCTGAGTGCAGATATCATCCGGTTTCTGCAGCGAAAATATCTCCTGTGTTCTTTTGTCTGTACAAAAACAATATCTTTTATTGGTACATTTTCAAGACCTGCTCTTGTTGGTACTTCAATTCTGTAAGAGCGTGTCTCTCCAATATATGCCTGAAAACGATCACTTTCCAACACAAGCTCCTCGCGCTTCAATGGCTTGAGTAAAAAGTTTCTGGCTCCGTGCAGATAGCCCAGCTTATACAGTTCTACATCATTCGAGATGAATAAAAGATACATATATGGATTGCATCCCCTCAAGTGCATAAGCAGCAATTCTAAGGAAGCTTTGCTGACCGGGACGGTTATGATCACAAGATGATACAAACAGTCTGACTGCAATAACTTCTTCGGATCAGACATGCAGTGAATATATGTTGCACTACCTAGCGGATAAAAACATTCCTCTACCAGTTGTCTTGTGATATGCGTTTCCTTCCGTTCTTCATCATAAATCAGTGTCCTATATTTCATTTGCAGCCCCTCCCCGATTTCCCCATATATATAAAACGAGATAGGATTCAAAAATTGACACTATTTTTCATAAAATATATAAATTCGTCATTTTTAACAAATTACTCATTCAGAGGTGTTCATTCGAGTACACGTATCATCTGTTTCATGTACATAAATAAGGCTTTCTTCCTGATGGTGACGAAATTATATTCCCGTATTGAAAATAAGAAATATTTTCGATACGATTTTATTATTGATAAGGCCTAGTCAATAATAAAAGAAGGAGAGTTGAATTATGAAGAAGTCGAAAAAGTCACATCGACCGAAATGGAAGACGTGGAAACGGGTATTATCCGTAGTCCTGTCAACCGCTGTTACTGTTACATCCATTCCGATCATGGAAGCACATGCAGCCAATACGCTTCCTGATGTTGGTCTGGAAACCTATGATTACACCCGCATGGAATCGATCATGCAGGATGGCAAGGAATTAAGCTATCTTAATAATTCCACTGGCGCACAGAAAATATCATCTCCCATGTCATTTGGTGAGATGGTCTATTTGCAGTTTGCGCTTCCTTACAACACTTATTATGATGCAAAAGTATATGATGCCTCCGGTAATGACCTGGGATACCTGTACGCAAAATATTATACAGAGCATCTGGATGGCAGCATTGAATCAGGCTTTACCAGCAGAGGAAAAAGCCTCGCTCAGATCAAGCAGGAACTCAAAAACTTTGTATATGAAATGCCATATACGTGGTCCAATAAGTTTACCGGTATTGGACTGACTGGAGAAACGATTCCATACTCAACATTGTCTGAGTATTATACATATTATGGCATGGAGAATCCGGACGACGAGGCAGTGGTCCTTCCGGAAGACCCAGAACAGAAACCGGTTGTTGATGCTGATGAGCCGACAGAAGAGGATCCATCCAAGGAGACTCCAGCGGATGGCGCAACCGAAGAGCCGGAAGCTCCGGCTGAGACCGATAAGAAAGAAGATACCACTACGGACAGCACTACGGATAGCAGCACTTCCAAACCGGAAGAATCCGAAAGTACCGTTACGGATCCAGAAACAGAAGAGCCGGAGAGTACCGTCACCGAGAAACCGGAAGATACAGCAGAACCGGCTTCAGAGTCTGTGGAGGAACCAGATGCAGAGCCAGAAGAGACCGCATCTATCACCGGACTCCTGAAAAGCTTCTTATCTTCTTTCACCCTGACCGTTCGCGCCGCTGAAGCAGAGGATCTGCCAGTGGCAGAAGAAGCTACTGCTGACGAGAAGAAAGAAGAAGCTGACACTCTGGATGAGTCTGCTGCAAATACAGACACCGAAGAGACAGACGCAACCGTAGAAGCTCCGGAAGAAGAGACAGAAAAATCCGAAGCTCCTTCTGATGAAGCAGCACCGACTGACTCAACCAATCCGGTAGAAATGGAAGAGGAAGAATCCACGATCGATCCTGATACAGGTATCGACACTGCAACTGGACTCTATGAAGGATGGGTTCCTGAAGATCAGCTCCCGGATGATTTTTATATCTACCGGGATTTCCGGATCAACACCTATAACATGGGTGGCGAAACCCCATCCAACATTTATCATAACTTCGTTGTTTGGAGAGGACAGGTCACAAAGAGCCTTACCGCTATACCTACTTACCTGCAGCCAGGCGAGTATACGATCCGGATCATTCCAAGATCCCAGTCCCTGCAGGCTGTCAGCCTTCCATTTACAATCGCTGGCTCTGGTGCAGATGGCGAACTGACCGAAGAAGATCTGCTGGCAGCGATCTTCCGCGATATGATTTTCTTCCCAGGCTTTGCTTCCGGATTTCCGAGCTTAAAGATGTGTACCGGCGGCGATCCGATTGATCTGTTATCAGGATCTTTAAGCTGGAATTATACCGATCTTACCCTGTCTGGCAAGTATCCGCTGACCTTCAGCCGGACTTACCTGTCTGGTATGAGGGAGCTTGATGATTCCGGTTTAGGAAATGGCTGGAGCCACAACTACGACTATCGTGCGGAGATCTTTGAAGGAAATGTAGATGTATACCTGCCAGGCGGCGGACACATTTACTATTATGCCGAGTACGATGGAACCCTTACCACCAACAAAGGAAATTCCTGGCATATGGAAAAATCCGGTGACGGATACTTCATGAGGAATGACGATGGAAGAACTGTCCTGTTCGATGGTGACGGCCATGCGGTCCGCATTACAGAAGCTGGCGGCGATGTGATCAATCTCTCCTATGATGGAGACAATCTGACGAGGATCAGCAATACCTCTGGCAGCTTTACCCTGTCTTACAGCGGTGACCACATTACCTCTGTATCCGACAGCGCCGGACGTACCCTGTCCCTGAGCTATGCAGGAAGTGATCTTGCATCTGTACAGAACCCGGATGGAGATTCTTTCCTTTATGCATATGACGAGAACCATTGCCTGACCCAGATCACAGACCTGAACGGCAATCTGATCCTTGAAAATACTTATGATGATACCGGACATATCACAGAGCAGAAGATGCCTGACCGTGGCAAAATGACCATGACCTATGATCCGGATAACCGCACCAATACCTACTCGGAAGAGGGCGGAGATACCCAGACCGTTGTTTATGATGACCGGTTCCGCATCATTTCCTTCACGGACGATGCAGGTACAGAAACCTATGAATACGACGAACTGAACCGCTGCACATCCGAAACGGATCGCAATGGCAATACCACCACCTATGAGTATGATGGCGAATACACCTATCCGTCAGCGATCACTCACCCGGATGGAACCGTAGACCGCTACACCTATGACGGCAATGGTCAGATCACTGAAACGGTCCAGAAAGATAACACCACCATCACAAATACCTATGATGGTGACGGACGCCTGCTGTCTACCAAGGATGCAAACGGCGGCACCACTACTTACACCTATGATGGCAATGGCTTTTTAGCTTCCAGCGTTGACATGCTTGGCAATACCACCACCTACGTTTGTGATGGCAACGGCAATATCACCAGCATGACGGATCCGGAAGGTAATACCACCACATTTACCTATAATGAGGCAGGATATATTACCAGCCAGACAACTCCGCTTGGACATACCTATACATACACCTATTCCGACGCCGGTAAACTCCTGTCTGAGACCGATCCTCTGGGAAATGTAAAATCCTATGAGTACAACGGTAACGGCTACGAGACTGCTGTATCCGACTGGAAAGGCAATAAGACCACTTATAATTACAATTCCGTGAATGACCTGTTGAGTAAAACAGACCGTGCAGGCGGAACTACCACGTATACATATGATAGCTGGGGAAATCTGACATCTGAAACAGATGCAGACGGACATACCATCACCAGCACCTATGATACTGTCGGACGGCTCACCAGCCGGACAGATGGAAACGGCAACACAACTACATTTACCTATGATGCCAAAGGCAATCTGACAGTTACCACGGATCCATACGGAAATACTGCATCCAGTACCTATAATTCCATGGACCGCATTACCAGTTCCACGAATGAGAACGGTAACAAGACCACATATGAATATGATGCCATGGGACGTCTGACTGCAGCCACCAATGCAGCCGGAATCCGCACCGAATATGCATATGATAAAAACGGCAATGCTGTCTCCATGACCGATGGCAACGGCAATAAAACCACGTATACATATGACGCGGAGAACAAACTGACCAAGACCGTAACACCGGAAGGTAATACCACGGAGCTTGTATACGATGCAGCCGGCCGCATGACAAAGATCATCAATGCCAACGGCAATGAAATGGGTCTGTCTTATGATGCAGACGGCAATGCTACCGGCATGACCGATGGTAATGGTTATGAGACTGCTTATGAATATGATGCACTTGGCCGGATCTCCAAACAGACCAATCCGGACGGCACCAGCCGGTCTTATACCTACGACGCAAACGGCAACATCACTTCTGTAACGGATGAGCGTGGAAATGCAACCACCTATACCTATGATGCAGAAGACCGGCTCCTTTCCGTAACTGATCCGGAAGGCGGGGCAGTGGTATATACTTACACGGCTGCCGGACAGCTTGCATCTGCAAAAGACCAGAATGGTGCAGTGACTGCATATACCTATGACGGCAACCACAACCTCACCTCTGTAACAGATGGACGTGGCAACACGACCTCCTATGAGTATGATAAGCTGAACCGCCTGACCGCTATGGTAGATCCGGAAGGTGGACGGACAGAGTATACCTACGATGCAGTTGGCAACCTGGTATCTGTAAAAATGCCGGAAGGCGGCGTGTACGGAAATGCATATGATGCTGCAGACCGCAAGACCAGCACCACGGATGCCCTGGGACATACCGAGTCCTACACTTATGACAGCAATGGCAATGTCCTGTCTGTGACCGACAGAAGAGGAAACACCACCTCTTATGCGTATGATAAGGACAACCGTCTGGTATCTGTGACAGATGCCCTGGGTGGCGTGACCACATACACTTACGACGGACTGGGACAGGTAATCAGCATTACCAATGCCCTTGGTGGTGTGACCACAACTGCTTATGATGCCAACAACCAGATCACAGTTGCTTCCAACGAGCTGGCAGAAGAGGGCAGTGACACCCACCGGGTAAAATATGAATACAATAATCGCGGCTTCGTGACGAAACGTACCAATGAGGACGGCACTTTTGTATCCTATGAGTATGATGCCAACGGCAATGTTACGAAGATGACCGATGAGAGAGGTAATTCCTACAGCTACACGTATGACAAGAATAACCTTCTGCTCACCGAAACTGATCCGCTGAACGGAACAACAACCTATACCTACACTCCTGCAGGGGAAGTAGCAACAGTAACCGATGCCCTCAAGGGAGTCGTTAAGTATACTTATGACGAGAACGGAAATCTGGTATCCTTTGTGGATGCAGAAGGATATAGCTGGGGCTATACCTATGATAAGAATAACCGGACCTCATCTGCAACGGATGGAAACGGTAATGTTACCACTTATGTATATGATAAAGATGGCAATCTCACCGAGATCCACAATCCGGATGGCGGTGTGGAACGCTACACCTATGATCTGAATGATCAGGTTACATCCTATACAGATGGAGAGGGTTATACCACTTCTTATGAGTATGATGAGAATGGAAATCTGATCAAGATCACTGACGGCCGCGGCAATAGCAAGACAGCCGTTTATGATGCCCTGAACCGCATTACTTCCTCTACAAACGAAGAGGGTGGGGTAGTAACTGCTGAATACGATGCTCTGGGACATGTGACCCGTATGGTCAATGAGGACGGAGCTGTCACCAGCTACACCTATGATGCGAAAGGCAGATGTATAGAGATCAAGGATGCTTATGATCACAGCTGTCTGTTGGAATATGATCCGATGGACCGCATTACTGCAGATACTGATGAGAATGGCGTCCGCCGCACCTATGAGTATGATGAGAAGGGCAACCTGATCAAATATACTGATGGTTTAGGCAATTCTGAGACCTACACTTACGACAAAAACAACAATATGGTCTCCCTGACCAACCGGAACGGCAACACTTATACTTACAAGTATGATGCCCTGAACCGCCCGGTATCCGAGACCGACCCGAAAGGCAATACCAAGTCCTTTGGCTATGACAAAAATAGTAAGATCACATCAGTGACCGACCGGAACGGCAATACCACGAAGTACACCCTGGATGGCAATGGAAATATCGTCACCGTAACGGATGCAGCCGGAACCGAGAGCCACTATGAATATGATTCGATGAACCGGCTCACCAAGATCTCCATGCACCGGGTCGATACCGTCCATAAGGTAGATGAGTGGCAGGATACCCTCTATACCTATGACTATCGTGGACTGGTAAAAACCGAAGTCAATGCCAAAGGCGATGGAAAAGTATTTGTTTATGATGAGAACGGCAACCTGATCAGCAAGACAGATGAGGATGGCTATGTTACCGAATACGGCTACAGCCCGGTCAACCTGGTCAATGCAGTCAACTACAATGATGCCAAGAGTGCAACCTATCTCTACAATGGCACGGGTGAGCTGATCGAGATGGAAGATTGGAATGGAAAGACCAGCTTCAGCCGCGATCTTCTGAACCGAATCACCAAAGTAACCGACCACAACGGCCGTGAGACCGCTTATGGCTGGGACAATGTAGGCAACAAGACCGTACAGGGCTATCCGGATGGTACCCAGGCTGATTACTACTACGACGCTGAAAATCAGATCGTGGAAGTCGTGGATCCTGATGAAGGTATCACCAAATACGAGTATGACCCGAATGGTAATAAGACCTTTAAGGAATACCCGAACTATGAGACCGCATACTACTTCTATGATGTATGTGATCAGATCATCGAGATGGATGAGTACAACTTAAACGGCAAGAAGTTCTTTAAGACTACTTACAGTTGGGATGCAGAAGGAAACATGCTCACCGAAATGCAGTACAACCATGGTCAGAGCGGAGCTTCTGGAAACGGTAACAGCGGCAACAACGGCAATGGTAACGGCAATAACGGTAACGGCAACGGAAAGGGCAATAACAAGAAGAACAACAAGAACAATTCCACCGATACTACCGCACTGAGCAGCATCCTGGAAGGATATAGCGTTGAGATCCCGACAACAGCTCTGCCACAGATCCAGCTTCCGAGCATGGAAGATCTCCTGAACAGCAGCCAGAGCGTATCCCTGCCGGAAAGCATGGCAGCGATCGAAGAACTGCAGGACGGCATCGTGACAGAAGAAAGTACCGAAAGCACCGATCCGACACCGGATGCTCCGGAAGCAGAAACACCGGCAGTATCTGCAGGAACGGAAGAGAGCAGCAGTACCGAAACGGACACGGATAGCTCCAACAATGGCAGCTCCAAGAATCCGGAAGGTTTTGAGTGGGGCAATGGCAATGGTGAGGTTCCTCCAGGACAGAACGTGGATGAGAATGGCAACATCACCAACAATGGCGGCAACACACCTCCTGGACTTAATCGGAGAAACAAGGAAAAACCGGATAAGGACGACAATCCGAATAAACCGGAGAAACCGGACAATCCAGGATCCGAGAACAAGAGTGATTCCAGTGCAAACAAGGCACAGCAGGGAACCCATATCTACACCTACGATAACCTGAACCGGATGTCTACCAGCGATATCGCCAAGACAAAGACCACTTACACCTATGATACCCTTGGCAATCTGGTATACGAAAAAATCAAAAACAAATCGGTTGATTACCAGTACAATGAGCTGAACCAGCTTGTAAAACGCACGGACAGCCAGAATCAGACTTATACATACCAGTATGATAAGAGAGGAAACCGGATTGCTGAGACCGGCAAGAAAGAGTCCAGGGCATTTACATACGATGAAACAAATCATCTGGTAGAAGGAACCAACTGGAAGGGTGATAAGTCCGCATACACCTACAATGCACTGTTTGTGCGGATCAACAATACCCAGACCAGCCACTCCGGAAATGTCTATGACCGGGATTATGTGATCGATTATACCAGCATCGAGCGGGACGACCTGATGATCTATGCAGAAGGCAACGGACAGCTTGACTACGTGCAAAGAGAAGTGTATGCTGGAAGTGAGAGGATCGAGCAGTTTACTGATCGGTCCAACGGCGGATACGAGCGGACATTGTATGTCCATGAGGATGTGCAAGGCAACACCCGGTACTATACCAAGACCAACGGCAACAGCTTTGCTGAGCTGACCTATGATGCCTGGGGTATGCCGGTAAGCCCAAATAAGCTGCTGAACAATGACCATGGTAACTATGTATATGCAACGTACACAGGTCACATATTTGATACCACACTGGATATCTACTTCGCCGAGGCGAGGTTCTATGATGCCCAGACGAGAACGTGGCTTGCCATGGATCCAATCAAGGACGGCGGAAACTGGTATCAGTATGTAAAAGGTAATCCGATTAGATATTTTGATCCAGATGGTAAAATAGCAACTGAAATACTAATAGCTACAGTTTTGGCAACTGCTATTGGTGCAGTGACTGCTGCAACAGTAAGTGCTGTTACTCAGATGTATGATTCTAATACCAATACATTTAGTACCAAAAACATCAATAAGCATGATGTAATATTGGATGGAGTCATTGGTGGTATTTCAGGAGGTGTTTCCGCTGTTAATCCGGCTATCGGAATTATTACAAGTACTGTATTAAGTGGAGTTGGAGAGCTTTACAGTCAGGTCTTTATACATAATACTTCATGGAATAATGTTAATAAGACTAAAATTGGAGTTTCTGCATCATCAGCATTTTTCGCTTCATCTCTTAGCGAAGTATATGCATTAACTTCAAAGATAGTTCAAAAGATAGCTCCAGCAGCAAGTTCCCTTGTAAGAGAGGTACTAAAAGGATATTCAGATGAAGCACTTAATGGCATTATCGAAAATATGCTTTCATGTCCAGGAGTATTGGCAAATAGCGGCACCAAAAATACAACTAATAGTGGTATGTATGGAGATTTTAATAATCCATATAATTTCCCGGATTTAAAAGAAATTTTAGAGTTGTATAAAGCAGAAAAATTGTTTAAAAAGAATCAATTTATGCAATATAATGGATGTTTAGGAACTAATTAAATGAAAAAATTTATAAATCAGCATATAATATACATTTCTCTTCCTGAGTTATTGGCTTGGTTTTTATATGGAATTGCAATCGTTATAATGGGATTATATACGCCAAATAACAGTATTCTTCCATATTTAGATAATTACTACGAGGTCCAAGGCAAAATTGTTAAAGTAATAGAAGATGTGTCAGAACACAAATATTGGACAACGATAGAATTAGATAATGGAAATAAATACTATATAACTCCTAAAGTGCGAGAAGCACATTCTGCTTCTATAATAAGCAATATTGATTCAAATATTTCTCAAGCAGAAAAAGTGACTTTAAAAGTTGCAGCTTTAGATGAGGAAAAGTATAGTCCGATAATTTTGTCACTAGAATGCAAAGGAATCGATTATATTACAATCGATTCAACAATAAAAATGTATAGACAACAAACTGCTGATGGAATAAATATTTGGTTAAGTTTTAAATTATTTTCCTTCATTATTTTGGCAATAATAGGAAGTGGGGTGGTAACACAAATTTATTTAATTGAAAAAAAAGCAAACAAAAAAATAAATATTTCTCCTAAAAATGGAATTGCAATGAAAATTATATGGACACCGACATGGATTTTAATATTACTTTTAGCTATATCCCATTTCATTTTTGGAACTGCTATTTGTTTACATAAATATTATTTGCATAAATATTATTCATATCAGTGGTATTCTCAAATTATATATAATGAATGGCAGAACGCGGATAAATGCTATAGTATTGCAGCAATCATTTACCTAATAATAATTTTACTGATAATTATACGGAAGGTTCAATCTGGAGAGCAAATTAAGTATGTTGGACCAGGCAGAGCAGCGAAAGTAACATATCGGTAAAATATATTTATGGGAATTAAAAAGAGCTGTTGCTTCATAGATGTAAGTCATCTATGGGCAACAGCTTCTGTTTTCTATTGTTTTTCTTCAGAATTTTTATATAATAGTAAAAAAATCGCTCCTCCAATTCCTAATGTTCCTAACACTACAAACGACACCAATGCTTGAAATCTATCATTCATCAATGACATAATAAGCTGCTTGTCTGTTACTCCATTTAAATATATTCTTTCAAGTAGAAAGAGTAGAACAGAATATACCGTAAGGAAATAACCAAATTTTTGGACTCCAGCTGCTCCTAAAACTTTATCCATTTTTGTAGTTCCCAACACTAAATACCATAAAAATAAAGCAAAGAATATTTCTATAACATTAACTATATTGGGAAGAGGAACAATAAGCCCTATTATATCATTGATTATAGCAATAATTACTATTATTCCAGAAACAAACGAAGCCTTTGTACCTTCAAACTCCCTTTTCTTTTGTCGCTCATGTTTCTTGTGTGTTATATTTCTTTCTCTCGACATATAAATGCTCCTTTAATCATATATAATTTTCCGATTATACAAAATCGTACTGATTATCTTATCAAATACAACTTGCATAGTCAATCAATTTTTGAAGTGGTAGAGCAGCAATTAGTATTTGCTAATACAACACGTCGCCAAATCGCATTTTTACGACGTGTTGTATTATTTTATATAGCTAAATGTGTTATAAAACCATTTTACGCATGATAAAGTGTTCATAAAATCGTTCATAAAATCAATTTCTTACTTTGTAAAAATTTTTACCACTTTTTCTCCCATTTTTACTACCTAAAATGACCTGATTTTTTTACTAAAAAAAGACTGGCTTCACAGCCAGCCCTACTGGTGATTTTCCCCGCCGTTTTTGAGCCATCCGAAAAACCCAACACTGCATATCAGATATATCAATATCACGTTCACTCATATGAGCATCCCCCTAACTTCTGTAATATTTCTCGAACCACTTTTCTGTTACCCTAACCGGTTCTTTATCTTCCGCTACTACGCAAAATCCACATTCCGTATGCACTGCTTCACAATGTTTTTTGTCAGCAGCCAAATACTGGCATCTATTATCCTCTAATTCTAACGTACAAATCGCTTCCACAGCCTTTTCTCTCCTTTTTTCAATTATCGCACACAATCAACCAATTAGCAATAAAAGTCTCCATTCTGGCCGTCTCAGAGCCTCACGGGACAAAAAAAACAGGGGAACTGGCATAGCAGCCAATTCCCCAAAAATCTAAGAAGCACTCCAGTAGAAGCAATCATTTAAGATTCCATCCACAGGTGTGCTGTACGAACGCAATGTGATGGTACATCCATCACAGAGGATTCCGGTTCCTGCAGAGGGCAACACCGCTCTCAATACCTGCCTGTCACCCATTTCATCTGTCCAGGTCCCGGTCACTTCCTTTCCATCATAGGAAACATCCTTAATCTCATACAGGTATGCTTCCTTTCCAACCTGCTGATCTTCCTCCTGCACAAATTCAACAGCTCTATTCGCCGCCTTATCGTCCGAGAAAATTGCAGAACCAACAAATACTATTGTCCCAGCAATCATGACCAGCATACAACACAACAACGTGCTTCTCCTTACCATATCATTCCTCGATTCTTTTGCCTAATTCCCAGATCAGCTTCTCTGCCCCTATTTCCAGGTTCTCTTCAGATTCACCCAGCGTGATATCTGCAATTACACCTTCTGAGACTCTTTTTTTGTCCCAAGTGTAACACAGTGTCACACTATCCTGGAAATAAAAGATATGCCGATCCGTACAAAGGAACAACGCATAAATCTCACCGTCCAAATACAGAAATTGTGGAACTTCAAAATTATTGTGAATACATGCTGGAAGCTCAAACAACGCAGCATTTTTCCGGATGAGATCTTCATTGATATACAAAGAAGTGTATGCTTCTTCTTTTAACTGCAATGCAGTCAAAAAACTATTGAAGATATGTACTGCTTCATCAGCTACGAATACTGATTCTACTCCATTTTCAACAGCGACTACTTTCATGTCGTAGAAATGAGGAATGCTAATTTTATGACAGCTATCCTGTGAATCATAAACACTACAATCATTCCAAGTGTACTCTCCATACACGTAGTAGCATACATTTTCCTTTAAAAACTCTCCTAATTTCATTTTTTACTGGCGGCATCCCGTAAATTCACGACTAGCCGCCTCTCCTTTCTAATCTTCTAAAAACATCTCCGCTTTGAAGCGGTCTCCTGTATCTGTAAAATAACCATACAAAAATTCTTTTTGTTGCTTTGTCAAATTCTTTGTATTGGTCACTACATAGCCACCGTTCCCGGTTGGGTTATGGATCAGGCAATAGCCCTTCACTTCCTGCAGAAAATCCCTGCAGCAGTGACAATCCGTACCACTTCTGACTGCTTCTTCCCATTTGCGATATTCTTCCAAAAAGCCTTTTTTCTCACAAATATCCTGAGCGGACTCTTCGTGATGTCCAAAAGGGCTCTCCAGGAAGTCACCCATAGGCGATAACCAGCCAAATTCTCCGGAAGTCGTTACTGGCGCCTGCTCTTTAGCATGTGGCAAAATACCGTTATTAAAATCATCAAGTAGCTTATATAACACTTCCGTGTTCATTTCTCGCTTGATGATCTGCTCATAGTTCAGACCCTCGCCTTCGGGTCCATCTTTCAGCATAATAAGGCGGCAAGTCCCAAATTCCATCTCAGCAAACCCAAGACCATAGAGCGACGTTACATAATACAATCCGATTCTGATATCCGGATTCATCTGTATTTCGATCATGTCAATATAATTCTTACTTTCCAGCGCCTCCCATACTAAACGAATATAATACACAAATCCGTTTTCATATGACTCACACTTTCCATCGGCATTCAGCGAAATATCCATGTCGCATCCATTTTTGCTCATGTAATAATGTTTGCACGTTGTATTTCTACAGATAACTTTTATTTGTGCCATTGCTTCTCTCCTTTTAATTACAAATAACCAAGTAGATATATCAGTGATCCTCGCCATAACCACTCACTACTACTTCACCACGTTCGTCCACCAGCTCAATAAGGCCCTTCGGCTGCCATCCTTTGTAGTGCAGCTTCCGGACTTCACCGAATCGTGACTCGCAATCAAAAATTTCATATGTTTCACCATGGCAGTCAGCCATATTGATGTAATCAATCAACCGAATTTCTGACATTATGGTCGGAATGATTTCACCATCCACTTGTCTTTGTATTAAATAATGACTCATAAACTCTCCTTTCAGGTGTCAACAAAATAACACATTAGTCCGCACTCCGGAAAAATCTCTATTTCCATATCTCCACGATCAGGATCAAGCTCATCCAGGTAAATCGGTCCGTCCTTATCCTTTAAGATGGAAAAACCGACCAGCCGTTCAAGTTTTGATCGGCTTTCAAATACTTCCGGAAAATCTCTCCTGATATGGTTCCAATAACCCATTCCGCCTTTAATGCATCCAATGCAGTTATTATTTGGATATCCCAGATCATACATAAGAGGTCTCTTAAATTGAAACATGTGTTCAAATAAACCATGTACAGCCTCTTTTTCCAATCCCTGTTCTATCAATGGAAATTGATGCTTCGCCTGTGGATTCTCTTCAACCATTTTCTCCGCTCGGTTCAGTTCGTTTCCGTCGTATCCCCAAACGTAGGTTAATTCATACCCTCGGTTTTCCGCTTCCCATTCTTTCCTGACTCTCTTCTTCAGCCAATTTGTACAGGGCGCAAATCCATTATTTGCACGGAATCCACCAAAAGCACGAACACAATCCTCCACGCAACGATAATCTCTTGCCCGTAAGATACGGATTTCTTTCCTTATTGCAGACTCACAATCTTTTACAAAACGTATGCTGTCAGGATGCTGATCGTCGATATCTATATAGATCCATTCATCAACATCCCCTGCAAGATAGCCAGCCATGAAACTGCTGACACCAGCGCTGATCCAACATACTTTTTTTCTTAATGACATAACACCACGCTACAAATCCTGCGCGTGGATAAATTGGTAATCGGCTTGGATGCATTATTAAGTGCTTAGTTAGGCACAGCCACTCCGCCAATCTTTATGTGACGATTCACCATGCTAATCTCGCCACAACCTCTGTTTACAGAGGATTCGTTATTCCTTTCCTTTTTCTTCAGTTTCTACGGTCGTCTCATATTTCCGATACTCCATTGCAGTTATAATGATATCTTCCGGGTACTCAATATTCTGGGAGTCCCACAGAATAAATGCCTCATAATGGCAGCTTTTCAAATATTCAACCAATGAATAATCTTTTTTGGTTTTTTCGCTGCTGAGCCATTTATCAATATCCACCCATGGAGCATCTGTATCGATCAACATGCCCCGTGTACCGTCCTGAATAAAAACAGGATGCTCCTTTTCTCTGCAGGCATCCGCACACCTGGTTTTCCAGTATTCGATGTTTTCCTGCAGTTCAGAGATTTCATCATCCTTTGCCTGGCATACACGATGCAGCCTCCGGATCTCGTCATGAGCTAAAGAAGTTCGATTTTCTTCTTCACGCAACTGCCTTTGAAGATTTTCAACTTCCTCATTACTCTGGTATTCCATACCTACTCTCCTTTCTTATGCTCCTTCAGAATTTTCCTGGTGCTTTTGTCGAGCAGCACAATATGTTGTGCTTTCTTTGCAAACTCGTCAAATTTCTTTTCTGCCACGCTTAGGGATGTACACGAATATCCACAACCTAAGCTCCCATCCTCTTCTACGATTCTGACAGAATAGTATTTCCAGTCAAAATCATCAGAGTTTCGATTCAAAAATTCTGACGTATCTACTACGAAATCAGCTCCCAGAATTGCCATTTTCCTCATGGCATCACGGGATGTATCCAAGGTCTTTACTGTACATAATCGTACTTTATCGGCCTCAGAATTTGTAAATCCTGATCCGATGAAATAGACATCAAGGTATATTCCCTCGCATGAGCCGTACTGTACCTGTGGAACAACATCGAAAGCGTTGTCCAGGATTTCAATGTTTTGATTATCCACCAACGCGTAATCAATTATATCATCCGGCCAATTTCCATCCTTTTTCAGTTTTTCCTCCACTATCTTGTATAGCTCAGCCATTGTATATGGCTCTTTCCTAAGTTCGCATAACTTCATTTTTAGACTCTCCTTTCTCAACCTTCCCATCCGCAGTATCAAATGCATACCACGGATTCATAAGGTTCCAGATATCAAATGGCAGACCTGCATATTTGTAGTCACTCCAGGCTTCATACGCATGACTGACAAGGCACCGTAACGCATAATGCTCTATATCCGCTTCTGTCTTCAGCCAGACACAGTGTTTGCTACAATGGTTTTTGATCCATTCCAGCAAATCCCTTTTTCCGTCACGATCGACCTCAATTAAGACCAGTTGAATCCATTTATCATGAGTCAGACGTCCGAATTTGTAGGTATCGTAATACTCTACACCAATCCGGTTTTTCACCCTTCTTCCATTTCTACTAACGATGTACTCGCCAGTTTCTTTCACGATAAATATATTCTGCTTAATTTTGTAGTCCTCTACCATACATGAACCACCTCTCCATTTTTAATATTCGTCTGGAAACAGAATCGTCGTAATGCTTCGGTCCGCTTCCGTGATGATCCAGATCTTATAGTCATTCTCTTTATCTGAATATGATGCCAAGATCCTCTCATCATGGTTCAGTGACCAATTATTTGCTTTCTTGTCTTCTTCGCACATTTCTCCCCAATCTTGGAGAAAATATCTGCCCAGAGATTTTTTACAAATTGGGCAAATTGTTTATCCGAAGAACGACTTGCATTGACTCCTGCTGTCTCCACTAATGGAATTAAAAATAATGGAATTGGATTCTTCATTGTTCTTTCTCTCCTTTACTAAAAAAAAAGAGGCTGCTGATCATCAGCAACCTCTTACTCAACCTTTCTTGATCACAGAAAATATCCATAATCACGCGCATCAACCCATAGTAAATGGGGATACGCTGTCCCCCTCACCAAGAAAATCCTGGCATCGGGTCCGCACACCTCTCTGGATGCAGTCCTCTATAAATTTCCACTTATAGCAGCATCCTTTTTCATGTTCCTTCCTGATTTCTTCCAGATGCTCACTTGCCCACAAGATAAGCTCATACGCATCTTCTCTGCTTCTTGCAGAGATGGCAACACAGGTAGGATTTTTCCTTCCCGCATCAAACCACTGCGTAATCACTGTCTTTGGATCATCTGAGCCACCAGAAGTATACCAATCAATAAAATTAGTCTCTTGAATCGTATATTTCATGGCAGCTCCTTTCCAAACCTCGGAACGAAGTCTCCAAAACAACTTTCGTCAGCTTTATGAGTCGCATTGATCTTCTCTCGATCAATATTCATCCCTATGCCAAGAAAGTCATGCTGAAACTCACTATCACCTGCGTTCAGCCATGCTTCAATATCCATTTGAAAAACATCAGCTGCATAGCCGATATCTATCATGGATGCAAGTCGTTTGTCTGGCGAAATAAGCCCCAGTTTTTCTGCACGATCACAGATCTGGACTACCATCAAGAACTTTTCTTTTTCCGTCATTTTTATCTCCTTTCCTGAATCAGAAGCCCATGGCTTCCAATCCCTCCATGGTGTCCGCAGCCGCTACTATGTTGATATAGTAGATTCCGGATTCATCAGCCTCCAGCTCTTCTGCCATGTAAGCAAACAGCTCATCCAGCTCATCCAGACCTTTTTTAGTCAGGATAGAATGCTCGACATCCAGTTGAGTTTCATCCTCTCTGCCATCAATAGTCAGGAAACCAATATCTACGGCATTACACCGCTTAACGTTTTCAACTGATGAGCTGATCTTTCCAGCTTTTGCAAACTGTTTAATGTTCATCAGCCGCACCACCCTTTACACTCTTTGTCAGGACAAGGTTATCAGAATCATCCAACAGCACATCGTCCCAAAGATCAAATTCATTGATTACAAAAAGCTTTTGTGGCATTGACAGTGCTTTCGCTTTATCTGAGTTTATCGCACTATCAATTCCATCTCTTTCCACCAAATCAACGAATCTATGGAACGCTTCATTGTCGAGATCCTGACAAGAAAAGTAGTTTTTCTTATCTGCTTTCTTCTGCTTAACATCAAAGAGAACCTCCTGGCACTTTGGGCAGTATCCGGTCAAGATAAACTCACGGCCGAATTTATTCAAAAATGGCAGTGCTTCCTGGATCACTTTCCGCTTTGTCTTATAATACATGGCAACCATATACTCCATGATTGTTCCATAGTTTTCTGCTTCGACCATCATGTAGCATGTGTTATGACACATTGGACACTGTTTTTCAATTATCCTTTTTAACTTCTTCATTTTTTCTCTCCTTTGTTTAACCCAGGACACCTCTAAGATCCGCAAATCTACCGACCTTATATCCCATATCCTTTAGGTTTTTATTGTACTCCCACCGAAACACATATACTTTTTCCGGTGGGAATGAAAGACAAGTCTCCGGGCAGTCATCAACCAAAAGATCGATTCCGCTATCAATGCAAAATGCCTGTTTATCACAGGCATCTACAAAATGGATTCTCGACTCTTCAATTTCTGGAAACTGCTGCAGTAACCAGTCCTTTCTCACCTTTTTCGCAAATGCAGGTGTAGCCGTAACACAATGTATTTCACATACCTCAGCAAACTCCCGCACAAGCTCTTTTGCCCCTTCCATTACCGGCATACTCTCATAGAAGCCTGGAAGAGACCAGAGAATGCCACAGGCAGCCGGCACCCCATAGTCCGTGATCATCCGGAAATCAATCCCACTGTCCGGGTAAATCTTTTTGTGATACCTGGAATACTGATACAAAAAATCTCCCAGCACCCCATCCACATCAAATGCGATTTTTGGTTTTTCCATGCTCCCCGCGCCTCCTTCTCTAGTTATTTTTTGCACACGTTCTGAATACCTTTCTGAAGCCATTCCAAAACCTCAATGCAGGACCAGTTATAAATATACGCCTGATTGATCATTGAACTTTGATAGGCACTATCGTCTCCGACCATTTCATATCCGGTTATACTGTATAAGGCCACTGTTTGACGATCATGGGACACTGCATTTCCCATATATCCATTTTGAAACATTGGATTTTGGCGAAATACGACACATTCCAACATAGAGAACGTATTATACACTTCCATTTCTGCATAAGTACAAGCTCTAGGATATTTTGAAATGTATTCCCAAAACCTATACAGGTCTTTCGATTCCCATATGATCAGGTGCATCGGCTCTGTCGATTCATAAATCAAGGATACAGCATCTATACATGTAAAATACCCCTGATTACCTTCAACAGCCTCCCTTAACCAGCTCGGGAAATATTCCCTCAACTTCTGATGTGCTTCCGCATCATCTTCCACATTCTCAATGGCCGACAATGGTATAACAATATCTGTTATTCTCCATCCTTTTTTCTCCGCATAAGCACATAAAAGCTTGTCCAAACATTTTGATATTCCAAAAATGTCTAAGTCTAAAAAAGACTTTACATGCTCAACGGGAGAACTTCTCAACATTTGTTTTGCCTCATCAGGTATCCTTGGATCTGATAGATAATATGTCAGAAACAGCTTTGAGAGTAAGTGACCATAGCCTATTTTTCTTGCAGTCCCATCGTACTCTTCCCACAATTCAGGTTTACATCCAAAGCAGCTATAGCATAGATCCTCCAGGCACTCATCACACCCTTCGCATCCGATCATATCACGATTGATAATTTCATCTATCTTCTCCAGAAATGTTTTTTGCCTTAGAAACATTCCAAAGAGAGGTACAATCTCTATACCTGTTTCAGACATCTTGATCCGCTCCTTTCTCCCCAGAATATTCCAGGATTTCCTCTGCAGCCCATTCCGCAAAAATTAGTAAAAAAACCGTCTCCCATATCAGGTGGTACATTTCACTCGTTTCATAATGATCCGAATAACAAGTACCAAGAACAAAAAACATATCCCCATCATCCTTAATTATGTTATCATACCCATACCGTCTAATAAAAAGAATGGTTTGTAGATACGATCTAATCTCTTCGTACTCTGGAAGTGACCTAATCGCTGCGTTTTGCTTGCAAAGAGTTACCGCTTTTTTTATTTTGGGATTTCTAAGCGAAAGTATCTTACACTCATCCATCTCAAAATAATATTCCGTTTCCACACCCAGTTTTTCCAGTCTATCCGTTAGCTCCTTCAGCTCTTCATTACTTGGATAACGTTCTTCATCTGCCTTTATATAGGCAAAAAGCTTTGGGATCATATCCATATACCAAGTAATTTCTTCATCTGTCAGATCATCAATATCATAAAAATCGCCCAACTCTTCGATTTCCCATGAAGAATGCTTCAAGACTTCGTAAAGAAAATCCATACTTTTTTCACCAACATCACTATAAAATGACAAGGCATCTTCGTTAAAATCTGCGGGCAATTCTCCCGTCCGATCTGCTAATGCAGAGTAAACTGCTAACTCCCAGTCTACATCCACAAGCTTCTCCTTTCTTTCATCCAGAAATCCAAGCTTATATGCAAGTATCGCACATAGTACCGAATGTGCTTTTTTTGCAGTCGCCTCCTCATAACCAATATCGTCATAGCTTGCTCCACATGGAACATTACACAATTTAGATATGGACTGTATAAGCACACTGGCGATTTTCCCTCTCTCCTCTCTATTTAATTTTTCCATGTCTCACCTCATCGTATGGATCGAACCTGGAAAAAAAACGAAAGGCATCAAAATAAATGATACCTCCCTTTGCCATTAGCGCCAAAGATCCGCCTGCGATCAGCTGCGTGACATACGAAAAAATCATGTCTGCAGCCAAGCTGTTTGTTGCTAAATGCTGCGGTTCTGATGCATTCAGTTCCTCACAACTTTTTTCGTACACGGGTTTTTCAGTGTCAGTCAGAACCTCCGGATAATAATGGCAGCGGTCCGGCGCATAAATATCATGCTGTTTTATAATACCGACCACTACGTCACCGCTGGAATACTCATTAGCGGCGTCTATAAAAAAGAAGTTGCCGCCATAAGTCTTACATTTTTTATAAAATGCGTGGAATACCTTTCTGCACGCATGGTTGTCAACGGCTCCTATGAGTATATTCACCGCTTCATGCTCTTCATACAGATTAAAGGAATTTCCGAGCATGTGCATGTTTGATTCCGAAATATATATCGGATATGCCTTCACTCGCACGCCCAGAGCTTCCTCTGCCGCCATTGCTAATGCCACGGCCTTGTTTTCACCTACATCTTGTTCAACGAATGGCTGGCGACCAAGATTTTTTAATTCTACCGTATCACCATCCATAATAGACAAGTTGATCGTTGTATTTTCAGCATAAAAATCCGCCATAAAACGAATAAAGCGGCCGAAGAAACATCCTCCGGTACCGCCGCACCCTACTAAGACTATGTTAAATTTCATAGCATAAAGGGAAAAGCATATGCCTCTCCCCTTCCCTCCTTTCTATTCAAAACATACCATTAACGGACTCGCTTCCGAGTCCTTCTTTGGCATCTCAAACACCTCTGCCGGATTCACCTTCAGGTGATACCCACCCGTCCCAGCCCGGACAATCAGATGAGCCGCATCATACTGGAAGTCACTAAGATTTCCCGCTACCGCATATAAACGGTGTGACAGCTCATCCGCATCATCCTGATAAGACCAGAATGCCGGAAACCCTGCATGGCTATGAAATTCCATAACCAGAAGTTTATCATTGAACTCCCGATCAAACTCCACCACGGACCCGGTAGCACGCTGCTTAGGCACCTCCATGGAATACCCCTCGTCCGGATCATAATATACAAGGACGATGGCCTCACTTTTCTTCAAGACATAGACGTCCCAGAAAAAGTGCATGGCATCATACAAGATACGATACGGCATCTTGGGAAGATTCCATTTGAAAGAGCCTTTGCCAGTTGCTTTTTCTACCAACAGATCCATCATTGGTGAAAATTCCTTGCGGTATGCTTCTTTATCCTCAAGGATATATGCTCCTCTTTTGCCGGATTTCAGAAGTGGCATGATAAGTTTTAATTTTTTATCATACCGAAGCTCCGTTCTTTCCGGAGCGTACTCGGGATATAATTTCTGGAGATACTTAATGATCTCCTTGCCCGTTACTTCTTCTTTTCCGCCAAAAAACTGCGGCTCCAGCTGGATCTTTGTTATGATCAGACTGATCACCGCATCTGTCGGATACATCTCCTCCTCTTTTTTTGTGGACTGACTAGGTGTTCCGCCATTAGACTTATATATCATCGTTACAGCATTCCCCTTTTCATCCACAACGATATCATCGTATCCCTCATAATAAGGGAAAAACGTATGCATCACATTTAATAACTTTTTCCGGTCGATGCCTGTTTTTTCATCTGAATCCTCATCAGAATCTTCACAAACCTCGCCATCTTCCTGCGACATATACATTTCCTCGGTAAGCTGCAGATCGCCCAGATCGCCCTCTTCGGTAAATAATTTTACCAAAATTGGAAAATGCAGTTTTGAAAGGCTTCCATGTTTGTTGTCAACAGGAACCGGGAAATATGTATCCCCGACACAATAAAGTTCTACATCAAACCCGATTTTGGAAAAGTATTTGATCAGCTCCTGCACATCCGTCATTTCTTCTCCATCCTCTGACAAATCTGAAATGAATTCAATATGGTTCTGAT
>UMCM01044385.1_pt1 | contig 34032 bp, 26 predicted proteins | sample 1964231 | NCBI WGS metagenome assembly UMCM01 (sample SAMEA4835968, study PRJEB28245) | human gut metagenome | biome: gut microbiome; material: fecal sample | place: Denmark | collected 2008
TACATGGATTATGTTTAAATGTCAAGAACATATGTTTGTATATATAAATTATTGTCACCACATAAGAAAATGCCGCTACAGCACAGTTTAATGTATCTGCAAGCCTTACGCAGTCACTTAGTGGCTGTTAGAATTATATCCGCACACAACAATGCCCCGCCAAGGATGGCGGGGCAAGGCGTTATATGCCATGGACGGCATGTAAAAGCCGGTTGTGTCATGGTCTATAACAAACTGAATATATAATTCTTACAGCCTCTTAGTGACGCAGTACCGGCTTACGGATGCATTAAACTGTGCTGTAGTGGCATTTTCGTACTATAACCATTATGAACCACTAAGCTTTAAAACACTACACTACAAGGAAGAACTTCACAAGGAAGAGAAGCGAAATAGCATAAGTAAGGATAGAAACCTCCTTTGCTTTTCCTGTAAAGACCTTGAGTACAGTATATGTGATAAGTCCAAGACCTATACCATGTCCGATAGATCCGGAGATAGGCATTGCAATAAGCATGAGTGCTACCGGAGCAACCTGTGAGAGATCCTCGAAATCCACCTTCTTAAGACCGCCAAGCATCAGGATACCAACATAGATAAGTGCTGATGATGTTGCTGCGGCAGGAATGATTGCTGCAAGCGGTGCTATAAAGATGCATGCAAGGAACAGGATACCTGTTGTGAAAGCTGTAAGACCTGTTCGTCCACCGGCCTCTACACCTGATGCAGACTCAACAAAAGTTGTTACTGTAGATGTACCTGTTACGGCACCAACCACTGTGGCAACTGAATCGGAAATCAAAGCCTCCTTCATGTTTGGCATATTTCCCTCTTTGTCAACCATTCCTGCTCGTGATGCAGTACCAACAAGTGTTCCGATGGTATCAAACATATCTATGATACAGAATGTGATGATGAGTGAAATTGCTGTAAACCATCCAATACTGATGAAATCCTTGAAATCGAACTTGAACAGTGTTGTATCTGCCATATCCTTAAACTGTGGTACAAATGAAGCTGTTGCAAGTGATGCAAAAGGATTTGTTCCAAAGAATATAGCCTCTCCTGCCCAGTAAACTACGCAGGCTGCAAGCATACCAAAAAGTACTGCTCCGTTGACGCCCTTATGAGCTAAAATAATGATAACAAAAAGTCCGATGAACATAGTCACAACAGTGAGCACCATTGAAGAATATCCATCTGTCATATTTGTTTTGGCAAGTCCCGGTGTGAGTGCACCGAAGAAATCCTTCATCACATAAAATGGTCCGCCATCCTTTGAGTAAACACCGGCATTTGAGCCAAAGCCGATATTTAAAAGCATAAGACCGATAGCCGGTGAAATACCCATGCGGACACCATAAGGAATGGCATCTACTATCTTGTCACGAATATTGAATATTGAAAGTATAAAGAATAAAATACCCTCAATAAGGATGATACACAGTGCAGCCTGGAATGAATCAACATATGACAGGCCTGTGATGCTTACGATATTGGCAACTACTACAGCAAAGAAGCTGTTAAGTCCCATACCCGGAGCCAGTGCAAATGGCTTGTTGGCAAGAAATGCCATGACAAACATACCGACTGCCGAAGCAATACATGTTGCCAGGAACACTCCGTTCCATAGTGCTTTTGTTCCCTCAGCACCAAATCCGGTGAGGAGGTTTGGGTTAAGAGCAATGATGTATGCCATGGTCATGAATGTTGTCAGACCGGCAAGAATCTCTGTCTTGACCGTTGTGTTGTTTTGTTTGAGTTTGAAGATTTTTTCTAACATTTTTCTTCCTTTCCTTTTATTTTTTTTGCAGCTGTTATCCGCTTTCCTGCTACAGGCGCCTGTTAATAGCTGCATTGTATATAAAATTGTGAATCACAATTGATTCCTTGTTTTTTCCACGAACTCACTCGTGAAAACATCAAATGTAACCGGCTTTGAATAGAAATAGCCCTGAATAATATTACAGCCAAACTGCTGTAATAGCCTTACCTGCTCCTCATTCTCTGCCCCCTCGGCAACACACTCTATGCCAAGCTCCATAATCATGGATATGAGGTGCTTTAACATAATCCTGCTCTTTTCATTGCTCTCGAGATTCTTGACCAGGGAACGGTCAATTTTAGCAATGCTGAACGGAAACTTAAAGAGCATCTCAAGATTTGAGTACTTCGTGCCAAAGTCATCCATCGAAAGACGAAAGCCCATTGAAATCAGTGACTGCGCGATATTATTTATCAATACAATATCCATATCACCAACAGACTCTGTTATCTCTATCTGAACAAGCCCCTCCGGGAGATCATACCTGTTCATTATCTCCTTCACCTGCTCCAGGAGGTCTGCATATTCCAGTGTATTTTTTGAAAAATTCACAGATACCGGAACCACTCTCCTGTCACTTATACAGCGAAGCTTCTGCGCCTTGCATACCTCATCAAGTACAAATAAATCAATAAGATGCGAGCATCTGTTTTCTTCTAAAATCTCGATAAAATGAATTGGTCCTACAACGCCATGAGCCTCATCAAAAAATCTGATAAGGTTCTCCGCCCCGACTGTGATGCCTGTTCTTGAATCAACCTTCGGCTGATAATACACCATGAAGCTTCCCTTTTCAATCTCAGAAACCACATCCTTAAATACCTTATTTCTCATTATACTGTCAAGACTCTTAAGCTTTGCGTCCTTTTCAATATCATACATTAAGCGAACCTCTGAGAGCTGCCTTGCTATGTCTGGCTTGTCCGTCCAACTAAAGCCTGTCGATACTGAGACATCCAGATCATCAAGGCTTTCCCTTACTATCCTGACAAGTCCCATAAATGATTTTTTATCAATATCCTTGCAAAAAACAACTATCTCATCCTGCTCGTACCTGTATATATCGTAGCCTGTAAAAACGCCCCTGATCACATCTGCAACCATCCTAAGACGCGCATTTCCTGCCATATACCCAAATTTATCATTTATATCTGAAAGCCTTATGATATCTGATGCAAATACTCCCATAAAGCTGCAGTCATACTCCACATAGCTCTCTCCCAAATTATTAAAGGTCTCTCTCTTTCTTAAGCCTGTGACCTGGTCAAAATTGAGCCTGTACTCATACTCTGCCCTCGCCTTCTCATAAAACAGACTATTCGATATTGAAATACCAATCATTTCAATCAAATCCAGACTTCCTGAATTGGCTCTTGGATTCATAACCACGATGGCACCAAAGCATTGTTCCCCCTTGTTTAGAAGAGCAGCAGATGTAGACCATATTCTGACATCAGCCATACGCTTGAATAAATCCCTGTATTCACCCTCAATTGACTGAATATCACTTATAAACACACGGCCGGTGTCATTAAACAGAGCGAGAAAATCTGTAATTGCACCTCTTGAAACAGATTCATTAACCACCTTTGCCATAATCTTAGCACTTGGTATATGTATCTCCTCAATTGTGTCCCACGCACTCTCTCCATTATAAATGACAGCCACACAATCTGCATTATAAAACTCTCTAAGCAGCCGTAAATAGTTCTTATACCCCAAGCCTTCGGTGGTATCATTAACAGCATCAATGAAATTCTTCATAAACGACCTGTAGCTGATTATCTGTCTCATAACAGCATTCAGCTTTGACTCATTACTCAAATCTATCATCTTGAGCAATCTATAGCCATTATAATCCTTATGATTCAGCTTGATTATGAGCTTCTTTTCGCCTAAAAGCTTTGCAACTATATTGTCGGGATGATCCTTTCCTGAAAAAACCGATACTCTGTATCCCTGCTCTTTTTTCCGTAAAAACAAATCAATAAACCCATCCTCAAACGGCTTTGAAATAAATTCATCAATCTGAGATTCTGTCATAACGCTTGAATTTCTGATAGCCTTATTGACAAATACTATTCTACGGCTCTCCTCATCTACTGCAAGTATATAGTCCGGCATTTCATCATACGAGAATATCTCCATATCTGACATCCTGCAGGATACATCTGTATTGGAAGGAATGCAGGAATTATGAGGAACGGTTATATCATTTTTCCTGATAGAATTGAAAAACGATATGCGATTCTTTCCCTGCCTCTTTGAGTAATACATAGCCTGATCCGCCTCATAGTACAGATCCTTAAAGGTCAGCTCTCTGTCATCGCCGGTAGTCATGCCGATTGATGCAGAATACTCCATATCAAAGATAATATTCTTCAGTCTGCCTGACAACTTTACGCAGAACTCGTCCACAGCATCACTGTCCTCTAATCCAAATACGATCGCTGCAAACTCATCACCGCCAAGCCTGCCAACTATACCATTGGCTCCAACTGCTTCCTTAAGCACCTGTCCTGTCTGGCTTAATACCCTATCCCCTACATTGTGTCCCAAGGTGTCATTTACTATCTTGAAATCATCCACATCAAGCATCACAAATAAAAGCTTTGTTCCCTTTTGCCTGATAAGCGATGTACATTTATTCTCAAATGCAAGGTGATTGTATGTGCCTGTCAGCGAGTCCAATAGCCCCTTTTCATCTCTGATATCAAACATTACTCCAACTACCATACATACCTTTTTATCCAAATCAGGTATGCTGATCATGTACATCTCAACCGGCTTGCTCTTGCCATCCTCTGATATAAAACTAAGCTGGAATGCAGTACGCATAGGCCGAAGCAGACATTTATCAAGCTGCTTTTTGAAGCATTCGATGCTGTCTTCAGGGCACTCTGACATGTATGTGTCAATATTTTGTTTAAAAACCGGATATACTGTCTCCTGAGCCGGAGAAGAATTGACTATTTTGAAAATATATGCCTCATCATCTTCCACATAGTACTCAAACATGCGCTCATGATTGTTTTCTGCAACAATCTTCATCAGCTCATAGTAAGCCTCTGTTATTCTATCTGTAATTCTTCTCCCTCTTTTACGCTTATCTTCCATGCGGAAACCCCATTATCTACAACATATTCATAAACTTTGCTTCAAACTAAATTCTCATCAGAGCTTTTCAATTTCCTCAAATACTCTGTCAGCCACCCGCGGCAGCTCAGAGAATTTGCGAATAGCAGGCACATCGTCATCTATTGTGCCGAACCCGTATGCTGCATGGATGAACTTAACTCCTGCCTTTTTGCTGGAATCGTAGTCTCCCTGTATGTCACCTACATACACTGCCTCATCTATATTATTGCGCTCTACAATAAGCTTTATGTTTTCTGACTTCTCAAGCTCATTGTTGCCGTAGCACTCAGTATCCTTAAAATACCTGCCAAGTCCGTGGTACGCAAAAAAAGACTCTATATAACCACGCTGGCAATTGCTGACTATATAAAGGTCATATCTTTCTGACAGCTCATCAAGTGTCTTTTCAACATCAGGATAAAGCTCTCCCCCATGAACGGTCAGGTAATCGTTTTCTTCTCTATAGCATACATTAATTAACTCATCTCTGCAAGTACAATTAGGAAAGATAATGGATGCCAGTACATCCATTGTCTTTCCCATTACTGAATACATATCTTCTTTTGTGATAGGTGCCCTCTCATAGCCATAATCTGCTATGGCCTTATTCCATGATTTTGCCACATTCTCTGCTGAATCCCAGAGAGTGCCATCCATATCAAAAATAATACCCTTATGCCTCATCTATTGCCTTTCCGATATCATGTCTCATGTATTTATTATCAAACTGTACCCACTCTGTTGCCTCGTAAGCCTTGGCTCTGGCCTCCTTGAGTGTAGCGCCTGTTGCAGTAATACCAAGCACACGTCCTCCGTTTGTGACGATATTTCCGTCATCATCAAATTTGGTGCCGGCATGATAGCAGTAATAATCCTCTTTGCCGTCAAACTTCTCAAAGCCTGTTATCTTAAAGCCCTTCTCATACTTGACAGGATATCCGTCTGATGCCAGAACCACACATACGCATGCATTGTCCTCAAACTGAAGATCTATTGTGTCAAGAGTTCCGTCTACACAGGCCTCCATCACATCAATGATATCATTCTTCATACGAGGAAGCACAACCTGTGCCTCAGGATCTCCGAATCTTGCATTGTACTCAAGCACCTTTGGTCCATCCTCTGTGAGCATGAGTCCGAAGAAGATAACTCCTGTAAAAGGTCTGCCCTCTTTAGCCATAGCATCTACAGTTGCCTGATAAATATACTTCTTGCAGAAATCATCGACCTCTTTTGTATAGAACGGACTAGGCGAGAAATTGCCCATGCCGCCTGTATTAAGGCCTGTATCTCCATCGCCTGCACGCTTATGATCCTGCGCAGATGACATAATCTTGATAGTCTTTCCATCTACAAATGAAAGCACAGAAACCTCACGGCCTGTCATAAACTCCTCAACTACCATGGTGTTTCCGGCTGTTCCGAACTTCTTGTCCTCCATGATTGTTCTGACACCCTCTTTTGCCTCCTCAAGAGTATTGCAGATAAGCACACCCTTTCCGAGAGCAAGTCCGTCTGCCTTTAACACAATAGGGAACTTTGCTGTCTCTAAATATTTAAGTGCCTCTTTGGCATCAGTAAAATTCTCATATGCCGCAGTAGGGATATTATACTTTTTCATGAGGTCCTTTGAAAATGCCTTTGAGCCCTCAAGAATAGCTGCATTCTTCTTTGGTCCGAAGCACTTGAGCCCTGCCTTTTCAAACTCGTCAACAATACCACCTACAAGCGGATCATCCATGCCGATGATTGTAAAATCAATTGCATTATCCTTTGCAAATGATACGAGCTTATCAAATTCCATCGCACCGATTGGCACACACTCTGCAAGTGCAGCGATACCTGCATTGCCCGGTGCACAGTATATCTTGTCAACGCGTGAGCTCTTTGCAACAGCCCTGCATATTGCATGTTCTCTTCCGCCGCTTCCTACTACTAATACCTTCATTTTTGCCTCCTATACTTAAGCTATATATAAGCTTTTCATTGTCCGGTAATCATAATCTATCTGTGTTTACATACTAATTACTTACAGCACTGTCATTACTTCCCATCTATAATAACATGTCCGTCTTCTACTGACACCCTGCCATTTGCTATCAGGTCGATAGCGTGTGGCATGATTTTCCACTCAGCCTGCTCCATAACCCTGCGCTGAAGCACCTCAGGTGTGTCGCCCTGCTTTACCTCGACTGCCTTCTGTAAAATAATAGGGCCTGTGTCTGTGCCTTCATCCACAAAGTGGCAGGTTGCACCTGTCACCTTCACACCGCGTGCAAGCACTCCCTCATGCACCTTAAGACCATAGTAGCCTGTGCCGCAGAAAGATGGTATGAGCGATGGATGGATATTTATGATTCTGTTTCTGTACTGCTTTATCATCTCAGGTGGAATCACTACCAGAAAGCCTGCCAGTACGACTAAATCCACATGATATGAGTTAAGCTGCTTTAAGAAATCTTCATTGAAGGCAGCTCTGCTTTCATAGCTCTTTGGCGAGATGCATACTGCCTTTATTCCTGCCTTTTTAGCTCTCTCAAGCGCATATGCATCTGCGTTGTTGCTGATAACAACCTCTATCTGTGTGTTTGTAATTGTTCCGTTATCTATTGCATCTATGATGGCCTGAAGATTGGTGCCGCCACCCGATACACATACTGCAATTTTCATTCTTTTTCCTCGCAACGATGTATACAATTATTAACAATATATTGAATGTTATTATACGAGATCTACACCCTTCTCGCCGTCAATAATCTTTCCGACTACGTATGGTGTATCTCCGGCAGACTTCATAGCCTCCATAGTCTTGTCCACGTCTGCAGGGTCAACTGCGACAATCATTCCAAGTCCCATGTTGTAGGTATTGTACATCATCTGCTCCTCAACATTTCCCTCTCTAGCCATCATTTTAAAGATTGGTGGAACAGGGTAGCTGTTTTTCTCAATTACGGCACGCTTGCCATCGATGAGCATACGTGGGATATTCTCATAGAAGCCGCCGCCTGTGATATGGCTGCAGGCCTTTACTGTGACTCCTGCATCCTTTACAGCCTTAAGAGCCTTTACATAGATTCTTGTAGGGGCAAGAAGTGCCTCTCCAAGTGTAGTGCCAAGCTCCTCATGATATGTATTTAATGTCTCCTTGTCCATCTTGAAAATCTTTCTGACAAGTGAAAATCCATTTGAGTGTACGCCTGTTGATGCCATTCCGATAAGTACATCACCATCCTTTAATCCCTCGCCTGTGATGATGTCCTTTCTGTCAACCACACCAACTGCAAAGCCTGCAAGGTCATACTCGTCCTCAGGCATAAGACCCGGATGCTCTGCTGTCTCACCACCAACGAGTGCACAGCCTGACTGCTTACAGCCCTCTGCCACACCGCTTACGATTGTAGCAATCTTCTCCGGATAGTTCTTTCCACATGCTATATAATCAAGGAAAAATAATGGCTCACCGCCTGCACATGCCACATCATTTACACACATGGCAACTGCATCGATTCCGATTGTATCATGCTTGTCCATGATGAAAGCAAGCTTTACCTTAGTTCCGCAGCCATCTGTTCCCGATAAAAGCACCGGATCCTCCATATCCTTGATGGAAGCAAGTGAGAACGCTCCTGAGAAGCCTCCGAGACCACCTAACACCTCCGGTCTCATAGTCTCCTTTACATGCTTTTTCATAAGCTCTACTGACTTGTAACCTGCCTCGATATCAACACCTGAATTCTTGTAATCCATTATTGTTCCTCCTAATAATCTGCAATTCGTTCAATACCTATAGTATACCTTCATAGTGCTAAATTTTCCAATTATATATTGTAATTATTCTTATTAGTTTTACTAATATAATATATCTTTTATAGAAATAATACTTATAATTTATTTCACGGATTATATTGACATCAGACATTCATCGTCCTACACTATCCATGCAAATAAATATTTAGATTTGAACGATTAATAATACAAAAGAAAGCAAGGAGAACAACAAATGCTTAAACAGATAAAAAATTTTCTGATAATGACACTCAGTATCACCATCATGGCAATCGGTGTATACTATTTCAAGTTCCCAAACAACTTCACCTTCGGTGGCGTAACCGGTGCCGCAGTTGTTTTTGCAAAGATAACACCGCTCTCAGCGAGTATGTTTTCTACTATTGTGAACATGCTTCTGCTTGTAGTGGGCTTTTTCTTCCTTGGCAAAGACTTTGCTATTAAGACCACCTATGCCACAATACTTTTATCTGTTGAGCTTCTGGTGCTTGAAAAGCTTGACCCACTCACTCATCCGCTCTCAAACGAGCCAATGCTTGAGCTGATTTTTGCCATCGCTCTTCCTGCAATCGCATCTGCACTGCTTTTCTATGTAGGGGCTTCAAGTGGCGGAACCGATGTCATCGCCATGATTGTAAAAAAATATGCACATGTAGAAAATATTGGCATGGCTTTATTTCTCACCGACCTCGTCATGATTATCATCGCCTGCTTTGTATTTGACATAAAGACTGCTCTGTATTCATTTGTCGGACTTGTTGTGAAATCATTTATGATTGATGCAATCATCGAAAATATCATGCTCAGAAAATCCATAATGCTTATCTGCGATGACAAGGATGTGATATGCGATTATATTACTAACACGCTGGAGAAAAGTGCCACCTATGTGGAGGCACGAGGTGCTTACACCGGTGAGAGAAACTATATCGTTTTCAGCACTCTCACAAAGAAGCAGGCCATAGAGCTTAGAAGCTTCATACATCAGAATAAGCTGCATGCTTTTATGTCTGTGATGAGCACAAGTGAAGTATTTGGTAAGGGATTTTCTTCTCTGTAAATTCATTAGAAATCTTCCCTTACCTGTACTTCAGGCTGTATCCGTCCTTCTTCCATAAAATCATCAGAAAACATATCCAGACTACTAAGCAATCCAGCCCATTCATTATCCTTCGCTATAAGAAAAAACATAACAGAACACCCCCTATTTCATTTAGTCTATAATTTTGAATAAACTGCATCGTTTCTGGAAAGAAGATATACACAATACTGATTCATGCTGATACCTTCCTTCTTAGAATGTTCTGCAAGTGAACGATGAAGACTTCGTGGAATTCTAAGTTTAAACTGTCCAGAATAATCCTCTAAGCTGTCCGGCTCATGGATTTCAATACCATCTTCCATAGCAGCTTCTAACCATGCTTTCTTGGCATCTAAAGCGTTTGCGACAGCGGATTCTACTGTTTCTCCGCAGGTAATACATCCCGGGAGCTCCGGAAATGAAACCACAAAACCACCCTCATCCTTATCCTCTATAATTTCCATACGATAATTCATTGTAAAATAATCATTCAGCGTTTTCATCATTCACCGCCTCACTTTCCACAATCTGTTTTACCATCTCAACATACACTTTTTTGATAGGTTCATGCTTCGGTATCGTAATCGGTTGACATCCGGCTTTTCTGAACGTGTAATGACTGCTTCCGCCCTTTGGGGCATTCATTACATATCCATAGCTTTCCAATACCTTACGCAATTCATCAAACCGGAGGTCTTTTGATAAAGCACATATTCTCGTTAATAGTTTATCCCATTTTGACATTCTGAATACCTCCTATCTATATTATACGTGGTATCACATTTGGTGTCAATGACGTTTATTAAAAGAATTTTGCATGACCGTTTTTGTCAAAAGCCTTCTGTATTTGCTTATCATCTCTGACATAAATATTGATAAGGTCATTAACTACAAAACAGCCGTAACCGCGATTTTCTTTTTCAATCGCAGCTACGGCTGTTATATTTACATGAACTAATTTATTTCAAAAACTAGTGCTTCGGAATAAGCTTCTCTGTACCACCCATGTATGGCTGAAGTGCCTTAGGGATATTTACAGAGCCATCTGCATTCAGGTTATTCTCAAGGAATGCGATGAGCATACGTGGTGGAGCAACAACTGTGTTGTTAAGAGTATGTGCAAAGTATTTCTTGCCATCCTCGCCCTTTACACGAATCTTAAGACGTCTTGCCTGTGCATCGCCTAAGTTAGAGCAGCTTCCAACCTCGAAGTACTTCTTCTGTCTTGGTGACCATGCCTCTACGTCGCATGATTTAACCTTGAGATCTGCGAGGTCTCCTGAACAGCACTCAAGAGTACGGACAGGCACATCGAGACTTCTGAAAAGCTCTACTGTGTACTTCCACATCTTCTCATACCATTCCTTTGAATCCTGTGGCTTGCAGACAACAATCATCTCCTGCTTTTCAAACTGATGGATACGGTAAACACCTCTCTCCTCAATGCCGTGTGCACCCTTTTCCTTACGGAAGCAAGGTGAGTAGCTTGTGAGTGTGTATGGAAGCTTTGACTCATCGTTTATTGTATCGATGAACTTACCGATCATTGAGTGCTCAGATGTGCCGATAAGGTAGAGATCCTCTCCCTCAATCTTGTACATCATGGCATCCATCTCCTCAAAGCTCATAACGCCTGTTACGACATTTGAACGGATCATAAATGGTGGGATACAGTATGTAAAGCCCTTTCCAATCATGAAGTCACGCGCATATGCTGTCATGGCTGAGTGAAGACGTGCGATATCTCCCATCAGATAATAGAAACCGTTTCCTGCAACCTTTCCTGCTGCATCGAGGTCTATTCCATCAAATCTCTCCATGATATCTGTATGATAAGGAATCTCGAAATCAGGAACAACAGGCTCACCAAACTTCTCGTTCTCCACGTTGAAGGTATCATCCTTTCCGATTGGAACTGATGGATCGATGATGTTTGGAATCTTCATCATATCCTCAAGCACCTTGTCCTGATACTCTTTCTCGAGCGGCTCAAGCTCTGTGAGGCGCTTTGAAATCTGTGCTACCTCAGCCTTTACAGCCTCAGCCTCTTCCTTCTTGCCCTGTGCCATAAGAGCACCAATCTGCTTAGAAACCTGATTCTTCTTTGCACGAAGATCATCAGCCTCCTGCTGTGCTTCTCTTGCCTTCTTGTCATACTCGATTACTTCATCGACGAGTGGAAGCTTGTGGTCCTGGAATTTCTTTTTAATATTTTCTTTTACGAGATCCGGATTCTCTCTTAAAAACTTTAAGTCTATCATAATTCCTCCAAAGTATTATGTTTTTATAACTTATAACATTTTACTCTGAAAACCCTTAAAATGCAAGAGGATACTTGTCAGTAAGTGTCTTGATGATAGCCTTTGCAGGCTCAACTGCGCTCTCGCCCTCTTTGATGATCATGGCGATTGCCTCTGCAACCTTGTCGAAATCATCCTCCTTTAAGCCTCTTGATGTGGCAGCAGGTGTTCCGAGACGGATACCGCTTGTAACAAATGGCTTCTGTGGGTCGTTAGGAATAGTATTCTTGTTGGCTGTGATATGAGCCGCATCAAGAAGCTTCTCGATAGATTTTCCTGTGAGACCAAACGGAGTTAAGTCTACGAGCATGAGGTGGTTGTCTGTACCGTCTGATACAATCTTGATGCCACGGCTCTGAAGCCCCTTGCAAAGTGCCTGTGCGTTCTTTACAATCTGCTTCTGATACTCCTTGAACTCAGGCTGTAATGCCTCCTTGAAGCAGACTGCCTTTGCAGCAATAACGTGCATAAGAGGTCCACCCTGGATTCCCGGGAAAATAGCCTTGTTGAAATTGTACTTATCCTGCATCTCCTGGTTGCAGAGAATCATTCCTCCACGAGGTCCGCGGAGAGTCTTGTGTGTAGTGGTTGTGGTTACATGTGCATATGGGATTGGACTTGGATGAAGTCCTGCGGCTACAAGTCCTGCGATATGAGCCATATCAACCATGAGCACTGCGTCTACCTTGTCTGCAATCTCTCTGAAACGCTTGAAATCTATAGTTCTCGCATATGCAGATGCACCTGCGATAATCATCTTTGGCTTGCACTCAAGGGCGATCTCCTCTACCTTGTCGTAATCGATGAAGCCCTCGTCATTTACTCCATAAGGCACTACATGGAAATATGAGCCTGAGAAGTTGACCGGTGAACCATGTGTGAGGTGTCCGCCGTGGTCAAGATTCATTCCCATAATGGTATCGCCCGGCTTTAAGATGGCGAACTGTACTGCCATGTTGGCCTGAGCACCTGAGTGCGGCTGTACATTTACATACTCTGCGCCGAAAAGCTTCTTGGCTCTTTCTCTGGCAAGTTCCTCTACCTCGTCCACGCACTCGCAGCCGCCATAGTATCTTCTTCCCGGATATCCCTCAGCGTACTTATTGGTGAGAATGCTTCCCATAGCTGACATAACAGCAGGGCTTACCCAGTTCTCAGAAGCAATAAGCTCGATGTGGCTGTTCTGGCGCTCAAATTCGTCTGTGATGGCGCTTGCAATCTCCTGATCTTCTTTCTTGATGTCGTCAAGTGTATACATATATATGTCTCCTTTTCTTTATTGCAAAATACTTGCATTATTTATCGCAATTATATGCTTTGCTGTGATTTATTACTTTGATGCGCTACCGCATAAAAATAATCCTTGCTACAATTCTACTATTTAAAGCAGAAAGTGGCAAGGATTATTTGATATATCCTTCATATTTAATTCTAATAAGTAACTATACCCAAATCAAATAACTAAAATCACATGTATGAATACATTTAAAAAATACGGTCATCCTATAAAAAAGGAGGTCTGAAAACATGACTACTGACCAAAAAGAAAAACGAAATGATGAATATAACAAATATGTAAAGCGCGTCACACCTACTCACTGCCTTTCTGCAAATATGCTAAAGGCATTTATACTCGGCGGAATCATATGCACTATTGGACAGCTCATAGTAAATATCTGCACTCAATACTTTGGGTTAAGCAGCAATGAAGCCTCGGCCTGGTGCAGCATGATTTTGATTCTCATAAGCTGCATACTGACAGCGCTAAACCTGTATGCACCACTCGCAAACTGGGGAGGCGCAGGCGCTCTCGTTCCTATAACAGGCTTTGCAAACGGAGTATGCTCATCCGCATGTGAATTTCAGGTGGAGGGGCAGGTATTTGGCATAGGCTGTCAGATATTTAGGATTGCAGGTCCTGTGATACTGTACGGCATATTTTCAAGCTGGGTGCTTGGTGTGATATACCTTGTTGTAACAAGCTTGTGATTGATTAGAGATGTAATCGGCACAGTCAGGATAATTCCCATTGTGCCTGATATGTCTCTCGCATTATCTCAATTGCCATAGAGTACATATTGAGTATCTGATGCATCTGATACGAGTATGCATATATAACCATCACAAGTCCGAGACTTCCGCCCACAGCAGATATTCTTTTGTACCAAATCATTTCTTTCTTATTTTTATAGCATCTTCTATTTCTTCTTTGGTTAATTCCACCACAATATCTGCTATCAGATCAACTGAATATCCCTCTTCATACATGTTAAAAACCATTTGTTTACGCATTTCTTTTTCAAAGCCCTTTTTATACCCTCTCAGGAAGCCCTCTGCATACGCGTCGGATCTTTCGAGCTCAAGCTGCCTGTCGAATTCATAATTTAGTAATGCCATGTTTATCACCTTGCCTAATGAAAAGTCCACATTTAATTTAATCAAGCTTCATAAAGGTTCATTTAAAAAGTGTCTTCACGCCCACTTACAACATGAATTTCTTTAATTAAATCCTGTACATTTACTTTGTCATCAAAATTCACATCTGCAAATCCCTGCTTAACAACATCAATATCTTCTCTTCCACTTACATGCCTAAGACATTCCATCGCGTCTCTGATATCAATCTTGCTGTCTGCATTTGTATCACCATTCATTCCATAAATGATGACTCCATCATGTCCGTTATCAACTGTAAATGTAGTGGATGCATCATTAATTTTAGCTGAATTTGTGTATTCCATGTTATCAGAATCTGATTTCTGAATCAAAACTGCTTTATCCTGTCCACCTAGACCAGATGTACTAACTTCAAGCTTTCCAGTAAAATTAAACTTATCACTATTTCCAAAAGCAATCTGCTCAGCCTGTCGTTTGCTTAACAGTTTACTTATCTTATCATATGATATGTTTCCGGTATCAATGCTGCTTCTTGTAACTGATAAATTTATATCATCACTAACATCATTAACTGATGCACCATTGATAATCCACTTAGCATTTTGATCTGCTATGGATAATACCAATGAAACATCTCTGCCTTTAAGTGCATTTAATGCAGCTTTTGAAACAATACCATCCTTTGAAAGAGTATCCTCTACATTTTCTCCGTCTTTGGCATTATTTATCTTATCTGCTAATGAATTATCTTCTAAGAATTTCTTTGAAAACCATGTAACAAAAACACTTTCCTTTGCATCCTTTGGAACTGTATATTTAGTAACGTATGAAGTATTCCCCGCCTCATCATATGCAGCCATAAAATATCCATCCGGAATTTCCAGTGTATCTCCCGGATCTGCTGCATATATTATTGTATCTACACTATGATCATAATTTGCCATATCTACTTCTACAACAATTTTATTATATTTTGGCATCATAGAATAATACACATCATCATTCATATCTGATGTAATTTTTGTTATACTCCAATTTCCTGTATATTCCAAAGCCTTCATGTGACCATCAGGTATATACTTTATGGCCTCATTATAGACATCCTGCTCGCTGCTGTTTTTTGCGTTGCTTACCACTTTATCAGTTTCATGAATCTTCTGATCTTCACCGACAATCTTATAAAATACTTTATTAAGTTCCACATTCTGATACTCGGCAATCAAATCAAAATCATTTTCCCAAGAACCTCTCTCGTCAATGTGAACTCCTATTGTTCCCTCTTCATCAGTAGAACCATCTGGATCAAAAATATTCCAGCCTGTAATTGTAGTATCTGTTGAGGCATTATCCGGTGTTGCCTTCAATTCAACCAATATATCCTCATATTTGCTTCCGGCCGGATAGTATTTTGTCTCCTTAACGGTTTTTACATTTCCCGTATTATCAATATAGCTTTTCTTAACTCCAACCGGGTAATTATCATATGCAGCCTCTACAAGGTAATACTGATCCGGATTATCATCTATTACATCCTCACCGTATATAATATTCCAGTTTTCAAAATGACAGTATGGCTTTACATCACCAACAGCCGGAGCACAACTCAATATTGCATTCTTACCTGTTCCAGGAGTTAAAATACTTTCTTCATCTTTTTCGTGCCAACCAGTATTATCCATATAATAATACGTTATACGAACAGACTTTTTTTCATATGCTGCCTTGAAGGAAATTTGTATGTAATCATCACACTCTAAATTTACCGGTGTATTTTTTTCATATCTTTTTCCGGAATACAATCCGTAAAGACAATCACTGCTATACCAGCCGGTAAAATTGCCAAGTTTAGAGTCAGCTTTCATTGTTGGGTATTGATCACCCAAAATCTGACCTAATGTTTCTCCTTGAGTAATATCTTTCGTAAATGTTTTTATCGTATTTCCCTGATTGTCCTCAAATATCAGCTTAACATTTTTGTATACTTTATTTGCTGCTTTTACACTTGTCTGACTGCATATTGTTGTCATAAAAACAGACAGTACCATAAAGAGTATTAAAGTTTTTCTTGTGATTTGTTTTGTCATATGTATACCTCACCTTCTTATAAATTTGCATTTCTACCACTGACAAAATACAGTAATCGAGTTGCATCCCTTATATCAACTTTTCCATTTTCATCAACATCCGCAGCCCAGGTTTCCTGGTCTGTTAATATGATTCTTCCTGACACGCCCTGGACACACTTAACCAGATCCGACATTGTAACTTTACCATCATCATTCAGATCTCCACGTAATCCATTTATTGTTACGCTAATATCAAAGCTATACTCTTTTGTATTTTCTGTTTCCGGTAAAGTTACTTTCACAATTGCCGTACCAGCCTTCTTTGGTATAATTTTTCCATCTGATGTAATAGAAATATTCTTAGATTCAGAGTCATAAACAGGCTCTGCTTTTTTAGTTCCATACAATGCATCAATTATTCCTTCAAGCTGATATTCACCATCTGAAATATTTACCGTAACTTTATCTTTTACACTGTTAATCACTGGTAATACCTTATATTCTCCAGAATATAAATCGTCTTGTGCCAGAGGAATCATCAGCCCTTTATTCAATAAATGCTCATCTAAACACCATTTGTTTAATACATCATCACCTTTTATTCTGGATATCATATCTGAACTTTTTAATTCGTCCATTGACACAACTGTTGTATAAGATGAATTGCAATATTCTGTTGCAGAGTACACATTCGTACCATGATAATTTCCGATAGTGTCTTGATAATTATAGTCATAATATGATTTAACAAGAGAGCCTGCGTTGTAGCAATTAATTACCCTCATATTCCAATCCCTCATATCTTCGGCTATACCTGCAGTTCCTACTTGTCCGCTATTATAACAATTTGTCACCCAGCCTTCATTATTACTTACTATTCCACTTGACCCTATTACAACGCCATTATTCCAGCAGGAATCAATTATAGCATTTTCTGTATTTTTAGTTGCAATTGCACCAGCTGGACTACCTTCAACACTACCTTTATTTCCACATCCATAAATCAAATTTCTATTCTCATAGCATATTCCACCGGCACATGATATATAATACGTATCCCTCAAGCCTTGAACACAGCTAATATTCTCGCAAAATATAATCCAACCGTTATTTATATATGCAATCGACTCTCCTATATAGGTTCCCTGTTTTAAAGAAACAGCTTTTACAATACCATTTTCTCCTATAACTCCAAATAAACCGCCTTCTTCATTATTGATGGTATACCCAGTGTAGATAGTATGTCCACTGCCATTGAAAGTTCCTTGAAATTGCACGCCGCTACTAACACTTGCTATTGAAGACCAGACATTTTCTTTTGAATAATCATCATTTAAAAAAATATCACTCGTCAAAACAACCCTTTTTCCTTCAAAGGTATTTCCATCATTAACAAGCTTTGCCAGTCCTGCCAACTGTTGTGCTGTTGATATATTAAATTCATTCTTTTCTTCAATATACCAACCTGTATCAATACTTCCATCCCATGGATTTAGTGCATTAACATAAGTATCCTGTACTCTATAGCTGCCATTACAGCTAAAATCAGACAATCTAAATAGTTCTGCTTTACCGTCAATATAAGATATCCACTCCAATTTACCATTGTCCAATATCGGGTCACATTGAGTCAATTTAATCCCATTTACAGTTTTCAATTCACTAATTACATTTCCAGAATCATCAACCATTACATACTGAAGACTTCCCCCATATGAAAAATTGTTCCACATTACAGCATACTTACCGTCATCAATTTTAGAAATTTTTGTATTACATACGCCTTCACAATCTGACGTATAATTTGTCAGCCATGTTAGTTTATTATCACTTCTGCGTAAATCTTTATCTACTGATGAAATATATATATTATTGCATCCATTTCTCTTTTGTGCCCCTGCCAAAAGATAGCTATCCTTAGTAACCTCAAAATCAGACAAATCTGTATCTGTTTTATTATCTCCAATTTTGCCATCTATGCCTAAGATTTCTACTCTCGTTCCATATGTATCCTGAATGCACACATTCCTTGGATATGCATCCCCCATAGTTGCCAAAATAGGTTTTCCACCATCATATCTCACTACATTTCTCATTGAATGTGACACATGTATATCCGGGAATTCGCCCATTTGTGAAGAATTCATCAGCCTCATACTATTTATATTTATTCTAAACAAAATATTTGACTGATGCCCATCATATCTATTTCTTGCAGTATATATTATTAACTCACCATTGTTTTCTGCAACAGCTATATCTCCTCCTAAAAAAGGTCTTGCCGTATAAGATAAATCATTACTGATTGATAGAGCGTCTAATCTGTTAAAGTCTTTATCATATTTTATAACTCTATATGCTTCTTTTGTCTCTTTGCTCCCAGCCTTTTGACCACAAACAACATAATTATATTTTTCACCATAATAGAATGCACCAAATATCGGTAATTCAAAATCAAGTTCCCTATTACCAATAACATTCCAGTTATTATCATAGTTCACAATATAAATTTTATCACTCACAAAAACAACTTCATAACCATTATCTGTTTTGTTCAAGTATGTGTTCACCGCTTGCCCAAAATTTTCCATATATGGTAAATCGCTTGAAAATTCTTCAGGATTTATATTAGTTTTAATCTCTTTTTTTACTTCAGATATTTCATTTGCATTCACCATATATAACTCATAAAACAGATTTTCTGAAATAACTATTCCTAATATAAGCAAAATACTAATTATACTCTTCTTTATCCTCATAAGCTTCTATCCCCATCTGTAATTTTAATGTGTTCGTCAATACTTATTTCTACAACATCCTTCTGATTGCCAAAATTGTATGATATTGCACATTCCTGTTATTTGTGATTCCAGCCTCAGTAGATTGAGCCTCAACTATCTTTCCATCACCTGCATAAATAGCCACATACCAGAAAATGCAATCGTGCATGCCAAAGTCAATGCGGATAGCTTACTTATATTGTTTTTCATATCAGAAGCCTCCTTAGTACCTACCTCTTAAATTATGTCACTGTTTTTACTATTAGTCAATTACTATTTAACTATTTGTATTCATTTCTTGCATGATTATAAAAACAGGACTCACAATTTAAAAATCATAAGTCCTGCCTTGTTCAATACATCAATATTCTGTTATAAAGTAGTATTTCTTCCACTCACATAATAGAGAATCCTTGTAAGATCTGATACTGATACCTTTCCGTCACCATCTATATCAGCTGCCTGTACCTGTTCATCAGTCAATGTATTTCTTCCTGAAACACCATAAAGTACAATCATAAGATCCTTTGTTGAGACTTTTGAATCACCGTCTACATCTCCCGGCTCTACTGTACTCTGTCCTAAGTCTAAAAGCATCTTAGGTACATCAGTAACATCCCATACAGTTCCATCTGTACGAAGTGCATACTTTTTTCCAATCCATACAGAATCCCATGTGTCTTTTACATTTGTCAATAATACTACACCGTTTCTTGTATAGTTTTCACCATTACTCTTATTGAAATCATCTGTTTGAGAAAGCTTTCCATCAACAATGTAGTAGTATGTGCCTTGACTATTCTTAACCCAGACTCTCCAGATATACCCTCCCTTATCTTCATCATAACGTGAGTTTTCTCCTAAGTCTATAATACTTTCAGCTATTAATTGCTTATTTCCATTTTCTTTTTCATTAACTGTATATAGCTTATTATCATCAGTTAATATACAAAATCCGCCATCTAAATATTGCCATTTTTTTATTTTTAAATTTCCTATATCTGTAAATCGATTCAAATCCAGATCCAGATAACAATTTCCGTCATTCCCATAATAAAAAGAATTAACAAAATCTACCATAGCTACATCCGATGCATCTATAGTGCAATAATAATCACCATTATCTTCATCAATATATATAGACTTCAACTCTCCTGACTGTGTAAGATACATACGTCTATCTCCACTATATTGTACAACATGATCATCTATTTTTTTCCAGTCTGCCGGCTTTCTATTTTTGCTAACCTCCTCTCTAAACCATAAACTTCCATCTTCCTTATAAATTATTGTATAAGTATCACGCTCTGTCCAATCCTTAACACCTTTTACCACAGTATCATTATTATTATACAAATTAATAAGCTCATTATCATTTGTAATAGCATAATGACCATCTACGTCCTTTATATTGCTCTGTATTTTATTATTACCTGACCATAAATCGTCATTATTATCCAAACTGTAGTCCACCACCTCTGAACTGTCCTGATCTATTGTATAAATCCACTTACTAACATATTTTCTTACATTACTGCGAATCTTTTTAGCTTCCGGATATACTCTCCATAAATCACCATTATTAGTTAATATAGTATGTGAAATTCCAGCCACAGTATTAAAATCCATTATCTCTTCATCATTATTATCACCTGTTTCCGGATTTTCATCCGCACCTTTGATACTGATAACCGTTTTCACACTGGCATTTCCTAATGTCAAGGTTAATTCAACAACACCCTTATCTTTTGCCAATACCTTAACCGTATTCGAATCATTTTGTTTTATTTCTATAGACTCTGTATCCCCGCCATTAACATCAATATGCAAATTTCCATTTCCATGTAAAATACTGTAAGATAATGGAATATTTATCAAATCTCCCTTTGAATAATTTTTCTTCTCTATAGAACACCTTATAATCTCCAATATATCATTATCAGAGATTTGAACACCCCAATAACTAAAGTAATCTAAGTTAGTCAAATTATATAATGGTTTAAAATTATGTATATTATTACATCCACTAATATATAAGCTTCTTATATTTACAAATCTGCTAATTACATCCAAATCTGATACAGCTGTATCGGATATGTCAAGTAATTCCAATTTATTATAATTCTTCAAATTCTTCAAAAAATCTAAATCAGTTATCGAAGTACTTCCTACATGAAGTTCCTCCAACTCCGCCATATTATTTAAAAATGAAAAATCCTGTATCTTTGTACGTGAAATATTCAATCGCTTCATCTTGGTAAAATTACTAAGCCATGAATAATCATCCATTTTCATTCCGCTAATATCCAAATTCTCAAGATTATTCAATTTCATTATTGGGGAAACATCTTTAACTCCAGTATAACTAAGATCTATAGTTTTTAATCCAGTCGCATACTCTAATCCGTTAAGATCTTTTATGTACCCTTCTCTACATCCATAACCAAATGAAAAAAATTTCATATGGCTAAGCTCATCCTTTGATATATATCCATCCTGTCCATAATATGTCCTTGCAAAGAACCAGCTTCTAAGCTCAATATCCTTAATCGGTGCAGCATCCTCAGGCAGATTATCTAAGACTGTAACATCACAATTATATATCTCATCACCATCAGAAGCCTTTACACTAAACGATGTAGTACCCGGCTTTAATGGTTCCAATCTTATAAAATTATAATCATCATAAAATGAGTCTTTAGTAACCTTACATATACTATTATCTGATACAGTAATATCATAGCCATCTGAGCCACAGGATCCATCAATAGGTATAACAATCGGATTTCCGACATAAAGTGTTCTTTTCCTAGAATTTAGATTTGATTTGTATAATTCCTCATCAAATACACCTGAATAATCGTCATCACTGGCATACTGCTGTATTTCTTCCCAATAACTATCTTCTTCATTCGCATCTGCGCTGTTATCAACATCTTTATTTTCATCATCATCTAGCATTTCCGAGTTCTGTTGTTCTGATTGAGCATATTCCTTTTCCACAGCATTCGTATCCTGCTGCTCAGTTTCTGTTTGCTCAGTCATTGTCTGACCAGTACCATCTGACAACTCCGTTGCATAAACATTCTGACTAAAAACCATAGTCCCAGCCAATACCATCGCCACAATTCGTTTTTTCATAAGCTTTTTACCTCCATTTTCGCTTAATGATTTAATCAGTAAATTTAATTTCTGACATTTTTTCTATATAATTTTGTATATCGTCAGTCAATTCAATCTTTGGCTTATCATTGATACGCTGCGCAAAAGTGGATGCATCTGCTTCTTTTTGCGCTATCAACTGTGGCATTTGTGTAATCTTATTCAAGATATCCCGCGTAGCTTCTATATCCTCACTGCGTACAGCCGTATCAAGGCATTTACTATAGTAAAATACAGCCTGATTATAATAATACCCATCATATCCTGCATACTTAAGCATATCGTCCAAATGCTTCATAGACGCATTATAATTTCCATTATCAGCCTCATCACTTGCTACAATTTCATATGCTGAAGCAATCATGCCATTTTTTTCTATAATCATCTCCGCAACCGCCGCATCACCATTCTCATTCAGTTCATCCTGCAAAGCAAACGTATCCGCCGGATAAAGAGTCAGGGCAGCCTGTGATTTTCCAAAATGCTCAAATCCCAGAGCCAGTGAAAAATAGACACTAATCGCCATCATCACTGAAACCACACCATATCCATATGCTTTCTTACATTCACACACTTTCTTTGATTCAGTATCAAGTGTCATTAGTAAAATACAAAACATAAAACCATATTGCAAATCAAAATCAAAAAATGAATGTAATGCTAATACAATAAGTATCAGTCTGTTCCTACCACATATCTTCTTAGAAAAAGCACCACCCAAAACTATTACCACAAAAACTATCAAAGAAATAATTCCATTATCCAGCCCCATTTGTAAGAAGTCATTATGCACATATCTGATAACATAATTTCCTGTCTGAAACTCCGGTTGTTTGAAGAAATATCCCATATATCCCAAGCCAAACGGATTCTTTAATAATTGTCTGATTCCATCATACCAATACAAAATTCTACCGTTTAATGTACTTGAATTGATTGTCATTTTTAAAAGTCTTGTAATGTCAAGATTCATCAAAAGCTGCAAGATAATCAATACTGCCACAGCTCCGGTAAAACCAATTCCAAAATACTTTAATGGAATTTTCTTTTTAAGAAGCAAAAAGCATATACTGACCAGCATCAAAACAAAAACGCTTCGGCTTCCTGTCATTAAAATGCCTGCAATCAGTATGATTCCTTCCATGTAATCTATTTTTTTCTTTTCTTCACGATATATCAATACGATGAAACCCACGAGCAATAATGCCGCATAAGTGTTGGAATACTGCAACACTCCTCCAAGACGCTTTGCACTGTACAAATATTCTCTCGCTGCCGGTATGAAATACAACACTATGGAAGCCAGTGTAATTAGCGCAAGTAAATCCGGCAATATATCCCAAACAGACTCCCTCTTCTGCTTTGAAATATTACACCACAAAAGCCAAAATTCAACGATTACCAGACATCTTAAAAATCCTATAAATGCGATTCCGTGATCTCTTGCAATAAAAGTTGACATCAACGAACACACCAGGATAAACACTAATCCTATACATGTAATATTTGCAGGCAGCAATATTTTTCTTTTTTGTGACATGACAATGATAATGCCTATTGCGAAAATGCAACCATAAATCGCCATTGTGAAATCATAAATTCCACCCCAAAGGCATAAACAAACTGCACATATCAAAGTGATTATATATTTTTCTTTATTCTTTATCTTCATCTCTTATTAGTACCTTTTTCATATATTATTGCACTTTATTCACTCATAGTCAACATACTATTTACTATTTGTAAATTATCTTTATAAAAAAGCTTCCTCCAAAATATATCTCATATCCTAGAGGAAGCTTTAATCATATCATTTTCAACTACAATGTGCTGTTTCTGCCACTTACATAATATAATATTCTTGTAAGATCTGATACCGTAACCTTTCCATCTCCATCAATGTCAGCGGCTGTTGTCTGATCATCTGTAAGTTCATTACGTCCTGATACCCCATAGAGTACAATCATAAGGTCTTTGGTAGATACTTTGTCATCGCCATCTACATCACCTGGAGTTGCACTGCTTGCATTCAAATCCATATACAATGTCGGAATATCTCTCACATTCCAAATTGTTCCATCTGTACGGAGAGCAAAATCATTCCAAACATCCTTAACATTACTTAAAATATCAACTCCATTTTTTTGAAGCATTCCATATTCAGAATTCTGTGAAGCTATTATACAATACTGGTAATTATTTTTTATAGGAGCTTTATCCGTTTTCACTAATTTCCAATCTTCAACTTTAAAGAATTCTCCATCTGTACTTACAACAATATTATTTGTACAATTATTACTTGATAATATTTTTTCAAAATTATCACCTAGCTTTGTCATATCACCTCCATCCCATGGTTTGACATACAATTCATTATTATCCAGAATAAGAATATCTCCACACAAAAGACCTCCGGATAATCTATCTTTGATTTTATGATTTTCTAAATTCACATGCCTGTTTTCAGAACAGTAATCTAATCCAAGATTACAACTTCCGTCATTATAATATAAACAATAATTAACATCATCAACCTCAGATACATTCGAGGCAGTACTATTATTCCAGCCATAACGTACATAATCACCATTATTCTTCAAATATCCATCTTTATGTAATTCCTTTACATCTTTATCAATTTGAAAACAATCCTGTCCATTATTTTCAGAATTTGTAAGTTTCTCCCACAATGTACCATCTGTCTTTAAAATAATTGTTTTATTATAGAAAAATTCATCATCCTCACAACTCTCAATCCAGTCTTTAACATCAGAAATACTATCACCATTTTCATGATATATATCTACCAAAGTATTATCATTTTTAAGTGCATATCTTCCCTCAACATTCATAACATTATCCATTATTTTTTCATTTCCTGACCAAAGTATGTTATTATTATCCAGCCTAAAATCACATACTTTTTTATCTGAATCATATTCGCTGTCTTTATTTCCCCAATATACCCATCTGCTGACATATTTTTTTACATTACTCTGCAGCTTTTTTGTCTTAGGATATGTTTGCCAAAGTTCTCCATTGCTAGTTAAAATAGCTGAAGAGATACCATCTACTGTATATTTATCAATAACTGATTGTTCAAAATTATTTGCTCCAGCAGCCTGATTAGGGTCAATTCCATTTATAACAATATCCACTTTCTTTATTACATTGTTTAATGTCAATGTCAGTTCAACTTTTCCCTCTTTTCGCATCGTAATATCATATCCTGAAGTTTGCGTATCCGGATATGTATATCCTTTTTCAATATCCACAGCATCAACATTTGAAGCCTGTACATCTGAAAGGTAAACTTTGCAAAAAGACTGTAAAGAAACTTTTTCCCCCTTAAAATATGTATCCTTTTCCATTAACGTCTTCATAATATCAAGCTTTTCATCATCTGATGCATTATCAGGTACCTGTGCATCATGCGCAATCACAGCTTCACTATCGTGCTCTGTTTCACTCATATTCTCTGTAATATCCGTAATATTTGCGTCAGCATTTTTTTGTGTACTTGCCATATCTGTGGCATATACGTTCTGACCGAATAGCATGCTTCCTGCCAAAAGTAATGCCAGTGCTTTTTTCTTCATAAGCTTGTTTTCCTCCTTGCGGTACTTTTTTCTTATATTATCCCACTCTATTTACAGCTAGTCAATATTTTTCTTTCTTTTTGTAATGTCATAAAAATAACAGGTCGTTTATTCCGCTATATAGCTAATTAACTTTTCCTCTATTAACAACAGCACGCTATATTCTGTCGCGTGCTGTTGTTTTATCCATCCGATATATACAATTTTTCTCTGAATTATAATTCAGTATTTCTACCACTTACGTAATATAAAATTCTTGTCAAATCTGAAATAGACACTTTTCCATCTCCGTCTATATCTGCTGCTACTTTCTGTTCTTCTGTAAGAGTATTACGTCCTGATACCCCATAAAGTACAATCATTAAGTCCTTTGTTGTTACATTTGAATTGCCATCAACATCACCAGGTTTCACATCTGATCCATTCAAATCAATATACAATTCTGGTTTATCAGTAACTTTCCAAATAGTTCCATCCGTTCTAAGTGCAAATACATCCAGACAATTAGCCCATATATACTTAACATTATTCAATATATTAACACCATTTTTCTGTATATTTCCAAAACTTTGTCCCTGTTTTACAAACAACGAATATTCATTATTATCTAATGTAAAACTGTCAATGTTATTGTTATCTAACTTAGTTGCATTAACTTTACTAATTTCATAATATATATTATCTGCCGATTCAGCTTTAACCTTATAAGAATCATATTGTATTCCCACAATATTATCCATAATTGAATATGAAGCATATGTAGATTTGTTATTATCAAAGTTATAAGTTCTTGTTATACATTCCAATCTACCATCATCTGTAACATAGTAATAATACGTTGCTCCATCATTTCCCAAATATAGCCACTGTTTTACTTTGTTCTTACCAGCATTAATATGATCACCTGTATGATAAGCATCTAAATAACAATTTCCATCTTTTCCGTAAAAGCAATTAGCCTTTGAATCAACACTTTCAACATTTTGTGCGATTGTATAATACTCTCTATCTCCATTATCGTTGAAATATATTCTTATATAATCTCCACTCGATGTAAGATACCCTTCTCCAACAATTTCCTTTACTCCTGTTGCTATTGTTTCAAACGAATTTGGTTTAGCATCCTTTTTTGCTTCTTCCCTAACCAGAAGTGTACCATCATTTTTTAGCACAAGTGTCCACTTTTTTCTTTCACTCCAGTCCTTAACATCAGAAATATTTTCTCCTTTATCGTGAAATAAATCTATAAGAGTATTATCTTTAGTTATAGCATAGTGTCCATCAAAGTCTTTTATATTTTTCTGTATTTTTGTATCACCAGACCATAATACATTATCATTATCCAGTCTATAATCAACAATTTCCGCCGGTCCCTGTGAATATATCCATTTACTAACGTATTTCTTAACATTACTTTGCATTTTCTTTTTCTGAGGATATGTCTGCCACAAATCACCAGTGCTTGTCAATATTGCTGATGAAATCTGATTATACTCCTCAGTATAAGAATCCCATTCATATACTTCGCTTTCAGATATTGTAGTACCATCCATCTCGCCTACTGGTTGTTCCGCAGGAATTCCATCGATAAAAATATTTATTTTCTTTGATGCATCATTTAAATTGACTGTCAACTCAACTCTGCCGGTATCTGTTGCAACTACACTAAAACTATTATTGTCATCATCCTTTTCTATTTTTATTGAACCAACATCTCCACCAGTTGCCGCAATGTTAAACTCATCATCATTTGATACCCATCCATATATACCTGGAAGTGATATTGCTTCACCTTTATTGTAGCTGTTCTTATCAATATTCCTACACATAAAATCCAGCTTTTCTGCATTTGACACCTTCGTACCAGAAATGCTTAGGACTTTTAATTGTGTTAAATCGTTCAGTAAGCTTATACTACTTAATTCGGAACAATCATCCAAATACACATACATAAGATTTTGAAGGTTGCTTAATGCACTAATATCTGAAATCTTAGTACTATTGGCTTCTAACAGAACAATGTCCTTCAGGTTTGCTACTGCTGAAATATCTGAAACATCGGTATTACTAATATACAAATTCTTTAATTTGCTCATATTTGATACGACGGAGCAATCTGAAACCCTAGTATTATATACAGATAAACTAACAAGATTCTTCAAGTTTCCTAAAGTTGAAATATCTGAAATATTAGTGCCCGAAAGATCTAACCGTTTCAAATTAACCAAATTGTTTAAACTTGAAATATCTGTTATATCAGTATTTTCTATAGTTAATTGTTCAAGTTGTGTCAATCCACTTAATGGAGTCACATCGGTTACCGCAGTATTATCAAGAATTAACGTTTTTAAATTACTTGCATATTCAAGACCTCCCAAGTCTGTTATATAGTCACTCATTCTATAACTATTTCTATATATTATTATATCTGTCACTTGAGATAACTCTTCTTTTGAAACATATCCATCATCGTTGAAATTACTCTGTTCCAATAAATAACTCTTTAATGCAACGTCTTTAAATGGAACTGCATCTTCAGGCAAACTCTGCCTAATTTCAATCTCTTGCTCATAATTTACATTTCCAGAACCATCCTTTACATATAAAGTAACCTTTCCGGATTTTATTGGATTTATTTGAACAAATCTCGTTGCCCACCTATCGTCATTAGAACTATTCTTTATTTCAGCTGTACAAATACTTTCATCCGATGTAGAAGCTGTATACGGTTCCCTTCCATAATTTATTTTTGATTCTATTATGATTGGATTTCCAACATAGACTATCTGTGTATTCTCATTTGTAGCATCTGAATACAGTTCATTTTGCTCCGCACTTTCTTCTGTACCAGATTTATCAATATCTTGGACTATATTGTTCTCATTTTCTGTAACATCATTGTTTTCTGGTGTCACAAGCTCTGTAGCATATACATTTTGTCCGAACAGCATTGTTCCAGCCAAAACCAATGCTAGTATCTTATTCTTCATAAGCAAAGTTCCTCCATATTTTTTTGCATTTTTCATTCTTTACTCTCCATATAGTATTTTTCTTATTTCATTATCCTATTCTTTATTTTTGCTATCACGCCTGCAGCGATAACACATATAATAAGCACCGCAGTAATTACATACACTGCATAATCTTCATGCTTATCTTTTGTTTTCTTTGATTCTTCAGCTTTCTTATCAGATGCCAACACTTCTGTACTGCTTTCCGTGTTACTCTCTGTTGTATTTTGCTCAACTGCTTCTGTATTCTCTGAGTCTGTCACAACCTCGCTTGGCTGTTCTTCTACATCGGTCTGGCTATCACCATATTCAGCCGTTGAACCATTTAGATTGTTATTGCTATCAACGCTCACTGTATCCTTAGACGGTTTTCCGTCTGTCTTTTTATCTTCTTTTGAACCATACTCTTTCAAAGTATCTGCTATTATTTTTTTATCTGCAATATTGCCGCTTTGATCTGTATTATCACTCCAGTTTCCATCTGACTGCTGATATTTTATACTATATAGAATTTCATTCATTTCATTGCTTGAATCAATCAAACTGTTAATCTTCAGCTCTGGCTGATACGATTTATCTGTGCCCAACAATTTAAAATCTACTGTCATCATGATTCCATCACCAGATACTCCATCCGGATATAGCATTACATAATGAACTTTTGAATTATCCTTATCATAATTTATATCGGCATATGAACTAGAAAAAGCTTTTCCCAGACTGCTGCCCTCAAATGAAACCTTTGTTGAATCAAAAAAAAGCTCTGCGTCAATACCAGCCAGATTATCTGCATCTTTCAAATAAACAGATACCCTGATCATGCCATCAGACAGTGCCGCCGCTGTCTGAACATAAAAGGCGGCACTCTCATCAGCATATGTAGGTATTGACCCAGATTGAAAAAATAATATAGCACAGATAAAACATATGGCCTTTTTAATTATTTTCTTCATACTTGTATTTCTGACCTATTTTCTATCTTCTATTTCTTCTTAATGATTTTCCTGTAATTACTCCAATCATTGCTACTGCTGCTGCAAACATTACCAGGAACAGAACAACATTATTATTGTCTCCTGTTTTTGCTTTCTTTGCATCATTTGCTTTTGAAACTGATTTTGCTGCCGGCTTATTGTCTGATTTTTTATTTGTGATAACCGGCTTTGGCTGCTCAGCTTTCTTTTCTTCCTTAACAGTGATTGTGCATGTTACTGTCTTATCACCAACTTTTGCTGTGATATCTGATGTACCAACAGCATTAGCTGTTAATTTTCCATTCTCAACTGAAATCACACTAGGATTTGAGCTTATCCATGTTACATCCTTTGTATCAGTTGTATTCTGTGGATTATATATGATGCTAAGTGTATCTGTAGCACCCAGCTTCATTTCCTTGATTACTTTATCAAATGCAATTGAATTAAGTGGAATAGCCTTTACTGTAAGTTCTCCTTCTGCTGTATAAACATTCTTAGAACCATCTCCGGCTATTGCTGTGACAGTTGCTGTTATTGTTGTTTTTCCAGCTTTGAGACCAAACACATTTCCATCATTATCAATTGTTGCTACTGCCTTATCACTTGATGCAAACTCGACATTAATATTATCTGTGATATTGTTTTCCTTGATTAAATCACTAAGATTAAAGTAATTGTTTGCATTATCTTTTTGACCGATTAATAAATCATCAAACTCATCAAATGCAAGTTTCTTTCCGATTTCATCTGTCATATTGTTTTCTTTTACAGTTACAGTTGTTGTTGCTGTAAATGGCTTAGATGTTGCATTATCTACAGCCTTTGTTGTTGCTGTAACATCTGCCTTTCCTGCCTTTACTGCATAAACCATACCTGTTTTCTCATCTACCTTTACAACATCACTATCTGATGACTTCCATGTAACTTCTGTATCATCATCTGTGTCTGCCGGTGCAATTGTTACATTAAGAGTTGTTGATGCACCTCTGGTAAGCTCAACTGCCCCCGGTAATGTAATGCTTGTAATATGCTTAGGAACCTTTACTGTACATTCAGCTTTTGTTCCGTTTGCTGCTGTTGCTGTGATAACTGCCGAACCAGCTGCAACACCTTCAATAGTTGCTTTATGGCTATCTTCATTATCAACAATTACCTTTGCAATTTTTTCATCAGATGTTGTCCATGTTACACCCTGATTATCATCTGTATTGTTTTCCGGTTTAAGTGTAGCTGTAATAGCTTTCTTTGCTCCAGCCTCAATGATTTCATCCTGTGCACTCAGTACTACTTCATTTACAGGAATCTCGCTTACGTTTACTGTTACTGTTGCTTTAATACCATTTGCACCGGTTATGGTAACCGTTGCCTGTCCGGCTTTCTTTGCTGTAACCTTTCCATCTGAATTAACTGTAGCTACTGTTTCATCAGAAGACGTATATGTTACATCTTTGCTGTCTGTTGTATCAGCCGGTACTACTGAGTACGCAATATTTGCTGTCTGCTTCTTTACCATATCAATTATAGCTTTTTCAGGCACAATTTCTTTTAAAGGAGCATCAACTGTTACTGCACATGCTGCCTGATAGTTTCCTACCTTTGCAGTAATTACTGCTGAACCTGGTTTAACTGCTGTTACGATTCCGTTGTTGTCAACTGATGCTACTGTACTATCACTTGATGACCATGCTACAGTCTTATCATCTGTTGTATCTGCCGGAGTGTACTCTACTGTAAGAGCTTTTGTGTCGCCCTTATGAATAAGAGCCTTTTCTTCCATTTTAATTCCTGTAAGCTTTACTTCCTTTACAGCAATATCATATGTACTGCTCACATTTCCTACTGTTGCTTTAATGGTTGTTGAACCATCCTTTAATGCTGTTACAAGACCTGTCTTGCTGACTGTTGCTACAGATGTATTGCTTGATGTCCATGTTGCAGCTACACTATCTGTTGTATCTGCCGGATCATATGTAAGTCCAAGCTGTGTTGTCTGTCCCTTTTTAATGCTATGTGTTGTTCCTGTAATTGTAATTGCCTTTAAAGGATTAATAACAGTAACTTTTGTCTGTGCAGATAAATCACCGCATTTTGCTGTTACTGTAGCTGTACCATTCTTAACTGCTGTTACTGTTCCATCACTTGAAACAGTTGCTACTGATGAATCACTTGTTGACCATGTGATTGTTCCATTTGCATCTGCCGGAACTAATGTAGCTGTAAGTTTGTCTGTAGCACCCTTCACGATTGTTGTTGCAGTTTTATCAACTGTGATACCTGTCGCAAGAACTACAACTTTAATTTGTGCATCATTATCTTTTGTGACACTGATTTCTGATGTTGGAATATCTTCTGAATTCACATCACAGAACTCCAGATTTTTAACCTTTAATCCAATGTCACCCTTTGCAGTATCCTTTACTTTAAAAGAAATCTTAGCAACATTACCATCTGCTAATTTATCTTTGTCATTATCATTTAAAATGGCAACAATACCAATTCTTCCATCTGTGTTGACATAAAAATCACCAAACGTTCCCTCGCTTACATTTCCCTTCTTAACTGCATTTTTAACATAACCTTTTGCATCTACACCATCACCTACTGCTTCAAGTACATCAGGATCAAATGTAAACTGTGCTGTAATTCCAGCAATCTTAGCATTCTTTGCTAAGTCGATAGAATATGTAACAATATCGCCTCGTTTAACCTCTGTTTTGTCCGGTAAAAACGTAAATCCTGAGTTTTCAGTCGCATCTACATGCTGAAAACCTAATGTACCTGATAATCCCAATACCATGACTAATGCCAGTATTGTGGACATCAGCTTTTTCCACATACTTTTTTTCATCTTTTGACCTCCTTATAGTCCTTATTACTTACATTATGCCACTATTTTTTCTATATGTCAATATATTGTTTACCATTTGTTAATACTTTCAATATTATTTGTTAGACTCACGTTTTTTACACATTGTAAAATGTCTTTTTTCATAATGAAAGTTAATGATTTTAATATCATATACAATAAGTCATAATAATTTTTACTTATAGCAACATATTTGTTATGGAGGATTTTACATGAACAACATTATTTTAAACCCACAGGAGTTAGGTGAACGAATACGAAAATTAAGATTAAAAAAGAATAAAACACAATCATACTTTGCCGATATGCTCTATATTTCCTCTTCATATCTCGCCCTTATAGAGTCAGGAAAAAGAGTTCCAAATCTCGACTTACTTATTCATATAGCAAAATTCACAGACGTCACCCTCGATTACCTTGTTTTCGGGGATGATCCCAATTGCGACCCTTTGCAAATGACTTTTAACCGACTAAATGACAGTTATGAAAACAGACAACTTGAAAGAGCTATGAAACTAGCTGAGTTTTACCTTGAAATGACAAAAGATGATGATAAAATCAAAGACAATATAAATAAAAAATAATTTTCCATTGCCAATCCCCTTCCTTATTTCTATAATATTCACATACCATATATTCAAATGCAGCATATTAAGAAAGGGGATTTTCAATGGACACTTTTTCAGAAGTTTTTAAGGCTATCGCAAGCTACCCGTGGCAGGTAAATGTTGGTGTGCTTTCACTAATACCACTGTACATCATAGATTTTAAGTTTTTCTGCAAACTAAATATTGGTTTACAGCGCAAGATAGCACTTGCAAAGGAGCGTGGACATGTGGCGAGAGGCATGATTATGAAGGAGGATGCGAAGAGGCTCGTTGTCAATAATTCACAATCCGCTTACAGCTACTGGGCTGCCAGGTACACATATACTGTAGACGGAAAGGAGTACCGCAAGCGTTTTTCATGCGATAACAGTCGGATGTGATACTTTTTGGCACAAAAAAGGATAATCAAAGTTCTTTAGGGTTTGCCAATCTATTT
>UMCM01049164.1_pt1 | contig 32641 bp, 30 predicted proteins | sample 1964231 | NCBI WGS metagenome assembly UMCM01 (sample SAMEA4835968, study PRJEB28245) | human gut metagenome | biome: gut microbiome; material: fecal sample | place: Denmark | collected 2008
AACGCTTTCCCCGGCGGGGTGCTGGTCTTTGATGCCGCCAATCGCACGGCGGTGAAGATGATCGCAAAAACATGGCTCAAGACTGCAAAGATCAAGGATGTGGGGGCGTATTTCACAGTTTCGGATGCGAAAAGTGAGCTTTCCCCCTGGGACAGCCGCCTGCAGGTATCCAGCCGGGGCTATATGTTGGGTTACAACGATTTGAAAGATCCTTCTGTCAGCGGCTTTTTCCGCTTCCTCGCAAGGATCGGGGACAACAGGATGAAAATGCAGATCGTGAGGATCGGATTCGGAGGCAGACAATGAAGTATGCAGGGACGCCCATGGGGATGTGGGTGTTGTCTGCGGCCCGTGCTGACACGATCACGCGGTATTTATTTTGCTGTTCCATGTCCGGAGGCCTCCTTGATCACACTGCGCATCATAGAAGTGACCTCGTCAATGGAGTAGCCCTCACTCCCGTGCAGACGATCTTCTTCCACGGCAAGCAGTTCCTCACGGAGCTTCAGCATTTTTTCCCGGCGGTTGTAGGTTTCGATGTCCATGACGACCAAATCACCCTTGCCGTTCTTGGTGAGAAAAATCGGCTCAGAGGTCTTTCGGCACAGATCGGCGATCTCGTTATAATTCTGGCGGATGGCTGCGGACGGACGAATATTCATAGCTGGCATAATAGCACCTCCTGGATTCCGATAGATGATAGTAAGATTCTGATTATATTAGAATCAAATTTTACAACAGAATCAATAGAGGCAAAAAATTTAGCAGAGAGACAACAAAGCAGTTCAGCCGGATAAAATAATCGACTGAACTGCTTTGTTTTGTGAAATCACATTTAGATCAGAGGTCGGTTTCCGGGCAGACGATCGCAGTCATCTGATCGAATACGTCTTCCATCTGTCGTACCAGCGTGAACTGGGTGCGGGCACGGTCGAGGTTGTGGTTCGGGCGGGCAATATGGAAATAATGGTCGCCCTCCAGATAGTCGGTCAGGAAACGGATGCCGCATTCCAGTGTCATGAGCTTCGCACCCCAGGCAAGACTCTTTTTTTCAGCTGTGTGCATGGTGGAGCCAGCAGTGGAAAGATAGCCTTTGGCAAACACTTCATACAGATGCAGGTCAAAGTGGACTTTGCTCTGGTCGGGTTCATCCTCGGCGCAGTCGTTGGCACCGGTGCGGATGGAATCACCGAAATCATAAGCCGACAGACCCGGCATCACGGTGTCGAGGTCAATGACACAGATGCCTTTGCCAGTGGCTTCATCGAGCAGAACATTGTTGATTTTGGTATCATTATGGGTGACACGCAGCGGGATCTCACCAGCGGCCAGCTGATCCAGCAGAACGTGGCAGTCCTTTTCCCGTGCACGGATAAATGCAATCTCCGGCGCAATGGTTTTGGCTCGACCCAGTGCATCGGCTGCAAGGGCTTTTTCAAAGTTTGCGTAACGGTTGGGCGTATCGTGAAAACGGGCAATGGTTTCGTGGAGGGTAGAAGCAGGATAATCGGCCAGCTGGTTCTGGAATTTGCCCAGTGTTTCTGCCACAGTGCGGAAGTCTGCCTCACAGCCGACCTGTTGCAGACAGACGGTGCCCTCCACAAAGTCGTAGACACGCCAGGCACCGCCCTCAGCGTCCAGGTAGCAGGTGCTGCCGGACAGGGTGGGGACCACGTTCAGGGTCTCACGCATGGGGTCGCCGCCCTCCGCCAGGATCTTGCGGCTCAGGTGCCGGGTGACGCCGCAGATGTTCTCCATCAGGCCCACCGGGTCCGTGAAGGTGTCGGTGTTGATGCGCTGCAGGATGAACCGCTTGGAGTGGTCGGCACGCCAGACCAGATAGGTGTCGTTGATATGGCCCTCGCCGTAGTGGCGGCCGTCGCAGACCACCGGTCCGCCAAAATCAAAGGCGTTTGCTGCTGCCAGGAGAATGGGTTCTGTTACAGGTTTCATGATGTGATCCTCGTTTCCTTATCCTTCATGCCGTTTTGCCGGAGCAGGGCGTTTTCCCTGCCGTGCCTGACGGCGGTATTCGTTGGGGGTCAGCCCTTCCGACTTGCGGAAGCACTGGGAAAAGTAGCTGGGGGATGAAAAGCCCATCAGCTCGCTGATCTGGGCCAGGCTGTAGCCGGTGTTGCCCAGCATATACTTGCTTTCTTCAATGCGGCGGCGGTTCAGGTAGGTGATAGGGGAGACGCCGTATTCCTTTTGAAAGGTGTGGGCCAGATAGTATTTGTTCAGATGGGCGATCTCTGCCAGGCGGTCAAGTGAGATGTCCTCCCGGAAGTTGCTGTCCAGATATCGCTTGATCTCTACACACTCCCGGCTGTCAGACCGTGGCGTTTCTTCCACCTGCAAAGAGAGCGTTGTGCAGCGTACCAGCCAGATCAGCAGCACCTCCAGCAAGTCCTGACAGACGGTTTCGCAGCCATCCAGACTGCGGTCGGCTTCGGCAAGCAGCATATGCAGCAGAGTGACCATTCGTTCCCGGTTTTCACGGCAGTTGAAGATAGCATAAGAAGAATCAGCCTTGCCGAATAAAATCTCAATGCCAGCCACACCCAGAACGATATATTCAAGCGGTGAAGCGTTCAGACTCAATTCCGTGTGCTCCACCTGGGGGTTCACGATGACCATGTCGTCGGGCTTTACCGGAAACAGCTGCCCGGCAAGGTAGAACTGACCTTCTCCGCTCAGGCAATAGAACAGCTCCGTGCAGGAATGGGTGTGGGTGGTGCTGTTCCAGTCACCGCCAAACCGGCTTTTGCTGATGTACAGCAGCCGGAAGGACTCCCGGGGGGCAGGGGCGTGCTGGATATCAAAGCGTTGGGTGCTCATAACACAACGGCTCCTTTGAGCGATGCAAAAAACATAAAAATAAAAGCAAGATAATTAAAAAGAAATGTCAAAATGATACGATGCCTCGTGGGCTTTTTTCCATTATAGAGGGAAAGCGAGAAAAAAGCAAGCCCTGTTTTTTAGTGGGTCCTCTATTTTTTATTTCGGAAAAACTTTGGAATATGTCAAAAAAGTTACAGACAAAGGCAATTTGCCCAAAGCAACCTCTTGAATTTAGCGACTTTGCTGAAAGAAAATTCCAAAGAGCAAGATTTCTAAAAAAAGAAACAACAAACCCCTTGTTCGAGAAGGCGAAAAAACTTATATTGGAGACAGAAAAACACACAGCCCTCCCGGGCAGAACCTGTTTGCCCCGGCTGTGTTTGAACGAGATCAAATGATGGAGGATACACTATGAAACGCATTTCTCGTCGCAATTTCCTGAAAGCGGCTGGCGTGGGTGCCGCTGCACTGGGGCTGGCCGCCTGCGGCAGTTCTTCCAGCTCTACCGGTTCCAGCACGACTTCTTCGGCTGCTGCCTCTGCCACGCCTGCGGAGGATGTGACCATCAAAGTCGCTGCCATTGAGACCGCTTACGGCTCCGAGATGTGGCAGAAAGTCACCGAAGCCTTTACCGCCCAGACGGGCATCAAGGTGGAACTGACCACCGACAAGAACCTGGAAGATGTCATCGGCCCCTCCATGCAGGGCGGCGATTACCCGGATGTGATCCATCTGGCTACCGGCCGTGAAGCTGCTCTGACCGAGCAGTTCATCAAGGGCAATCTGATCGCTGACATCACCGATGTGCTGAGCATGACCGTGCCCGGCGAGAGCAAGAAGGTCAGCGAGAAGATCGCCGGCGGCTTTACCGACACTTCTCTCACCAACCCCTACGGCGATGGCAAGACCTACCTGGCCCCCATGTTCTACAGCCCCTGCGGCCTGTTCTACAACGCTGGCTTCCTGAAGGAAAAGGGCTGGGATGTGCCCAAGACCTGGGACGAGATGTGGGAGCTGGGCGAAAAGGCAAAGGCTGAGGGCACTTACCTGTTCACCTACCCCACCACCGGCTACTTCGACGCTTTCTTCTATGCGCTGATGTATGCAGCAGGCGGCCCCGACTTCTTCAACAAGGCGACCCATTATGAAGAAGGCATCTGGGACACTGCCGAAGCACAGACCTGCTTTGACATCGTGACCAAACTGGCCTCCTACACCAACCCCATCACTCCGGCACAGGCGAACGATCAGGACTTTACCCAGAACCAGCAGCTGGTGCTGGATAACAAGGCTCTGTTCATGCCCAACGGCACCTGGATCGTGGGCGAGATGGCCGAGGCTCCCCGTGCCGACGGCTTTGAGTGGGGCATGACCGCTCTGCCTGCTGTGAAGGCTGGCGGTGACAGCTACAGCTACACCTGGTTCGAGCAGGCATGGATTCCGGCCGGTGCGGAGCATCTGGATGCTGCCAAGCAGTTTGTAGCCTACCTGTACAGCGACGAAGCCTGCAAGCTGTTTGCCGAAAGCGGCGCGATCCAGCCTGTGCTGGGGATTGCCGATGATCTGGACGGCGACAACAAGATGTTCTACTCCATCTACGACAACGGCGCAAAGGCAGCTATGGGCAACTTTGCTTCCTTCACCGCTATCCCCGGTGTGGAAGTCCGCACGGTGTTCTTTGACCCCGTCAACTCGCTGGTTTCCGGCAGCACGACGGAACAGCAGTGGATCGATGGCATCAAGTCCGCCAGCGACCAGATGCGCGCCAACATCATCGAGTAAGAACGAAGCTGCATCCGAAAACAGCTTCCAAGGCCCTGCCCAGCGGAGGCGGTTTTGACCGCCTCCGCTTTTTTGGGTTTCTGGATTCCAGTAGAAAGGAACGGTTTGTCTATGAAATCTGACAAAAGCCGCAAACGGTTCGTGTTCCTCTGTGTGGCACCGGCCACCATCCTGTTTTTTATTTTTATGATTTTGCCAACCCTCAATGTGTTCCGCATGAGCCTGTATGAGCGTGGAGCCTACTCGCCAAACGAAACCTTTGTCGGGCTGAAAAATTTTCAGCATCTGCTGAAGGACACCCAGTTCATCCGCTCCATGCAGAACATGATCCTGCTGGTGGTGGTCGTTACCATCATCACCTTTGCGTTTGCGCTGGTGTTTGCAGCCATCCTGACCCGCGAAAAAATCAAGGGGCAGAATTTCTTCCGCATCATTTTCTACATCCCGAACATCCTGTCTGTGGTCGTCATCTCCGGTATCTTCTCTGCCATCTATAAGCCGGAGAATGGTATGCTGAACAGCATCATCGGGCTATTCCGGGATATGACTGACCCTCTCCTCTGGAAAGGCGAAAAGCTGGTCATTCCGTCCATCATCATTGCAATGGTCTGGCAGGCTGTGGGCTACTATATGGTGATGTATATGGCTTCCATGTCCTCGGTGCCTGCCAGCTTATACGAGAGTGCCAATCTGGACGGAGCGGGCCGTCTGACCCAGTTCTTCCAGATCACGATTCCGCTGGTCTGGACGAACATCCGTACCACCCTGACCTTCTTTATCATTTCCACCATCAATATGGCGTTCCTGTTCGTCAAGGCGATGACCAGCGGCGGGCCGAACGGTGCCTCGGATGTGGCTCTGAACTATATGTACAGCCAGAAAGATGCAGGTCTGTACGGTTACAGCATGGCAATCGGTGTGGTGATCTTCCTGTTCTCGTTCGCCTTGTCCGCCTGTGTCAATCGTGCCACCAGCCGTGAACCGCTGGAGTTTTAAGGAGGAAAAACATGAAGAAAACGGAAGAAAAATCCTCCCGTTCGGCGGAGGGCCTGTACAAATTTTTTATCTATTTTGTGCTGATCCTGCTGGCTGTGACGATCATTGTGCCGGTGGCATGGGTGTTTATGGCATCCATCAAGCAGAACTCGGAGTTCTACGGCAATCCGTGGGCACTGCCTGCCGGATTCTACTGGCAAAACTTCGTCAATGCGTGGAATGGAGCCAAGATGGGCGAATATATGCTCAACTCCGTTCTGGTCACAGCGCTGGCTCTGGTGCTGTTGCTGGTGATTGCGCTGCCGGCGGCTTACTGCCTGTCCCGTTTCCGGTTCAAGGGGCGCAAGCTGCTGAACACGCTGTTTATGGCAGGTCTGTTCATCAATGTCAACTATATCGTAGTTCCCATCTTCCTGATGCTGCGTGACGGTGATGTGTGGCTGAAAAACCATATTGGCAGCGGCTTTTTGCTGAACAACCTGTTCGTTCTGGCGGTCGTGTATGCAGCTACGGCACTGCCCTTTACCATCTATCTGCTGTCGGGCTATTTTGCCACTTTGCCCCACGACTTTGAAGAAGCAGCCTACATCGACGGTGCCAGCTATTTCTCTGCAATGACCCGTATCATTTTCCCAATGGCGAAGCCGTCTATCATCACCATTATTCTGTTCAACTTCCTGTCTTTCTGGAATGAGTACATCATCTCCATGACCCTTATGAGTTCCACCAACGCACCCCGTACTCTGCCGGTGGGTCTGCTGAATCTGATGCAGGCCCAGCAGAGTGCTGCGCAGTACGGCACCATGTACGCAGGTCTTGTGCTGGTGATGTTGCCCACTCTGATTTTGTACATTTGTGTGCAGAAGCAGCTGACACAGGGCATGACGGTGGGCGGCTTGAAAGGATAAGGTGACAAAACATGAAAACATTCTGGAAAACGCATCCTGCCCTGCGCATCGTGCTGATGATCGTGCTGTTTGTGCTGTCCATTGCATTGGTGGTGGCAGGCTGGAAAATGACCGGACAGCTGGCAGGGCTTGGCATCATGCTTGTGGGCGTGGCACTGCTGCTGGCAGTATTGGCCATCTACAACGCAACCTATCAGGATTGAGGATAAGAGAGGAAAACTATGGAAGATAAGTGCAAGACCGGGCGCGTTACCATTCCGACCGACCTGGATGTGGTGCCCGAAACGTTGGAGATTCTGAAAAAGTGGGGTGCGGATGCCATCCGTGACTGCGATGGTACGGATTTCCCGCAGGAACTGAAAAACGCCGATGCAAAGATCTATTCCACCTATTATACCACGCGCAAGGATAACGCATGGGCCAAAGCAAACCCGGACGAAGTGCAGCAGTGCTACATTATGACGGGCTTCTACACCGCCCCCGGCGAGACCGTGACCATCCCTCTGATGAAAGGCATCAGCCCGGAGCTGATGAAAGTAAACGATCACGATGACATCACCCGCTGGTGGGAGGTCATGGATCGCTCCACGGGTCAGCCTGTGCCGCCAGAACAGTGGAGCTATGCGGATGGCAGCGTGACCGTGCAGGCGGTGCCGTTCCATGAGTATACTGTGAGCTTCCTTGCCTACCTCATCTGGGATCCGGTGCATATGTACAATGCCACCACCAACGGCTGGACGAATTTCGAGCATCAGATCACATTTGATGTGCGCCAGCCGAAAACCCACAAATATTCCATGGAGCGTCTGCGGAAATTCATTGCAGAGCATCCGTATGTGAACGTCATCCGCTATACCACGTTCTTCCATCAGTTCACCCTGATCTTCGATGAACTCAAGCGGGAAAAATTCGTGGACTGGTATGGCTATTCTGCTTCCGTCAGCCCCTATATCCTCAATCAGTTTGAGCAGGAAGTGGGTTACAAGTTCCGCCCGGAGTATATCATCGACCAGGGCTACTACAACAACCAGTATCGTGTGCCCAGCAAGGAATACCGTGATTTTCAGGCGTTCCAGCGGCGCGAAGTAGCAAAGCTGGCCAAAGAAATGGTGGACATCACGCACGAATGCGGCTGCGAGGCGATGATGTTCCTGGGCGATCACTGGATCGGCACCGAGCCTTTCATGCCGGAGTTCAAGACCATCGGGCTGGATGCCGTGGTGGGCAGCGTGGGCAATGGCTCCACGCTGCGCCTGATCTCCGACATTGAGGGCGTGAAGTACACGGAAGGACGCTTTCTGCCTTACTTCTTCCCGGACACGTTCCATGAGGGCGGCGACCCGGTGAAAGAAGCCAAGGAAAACTGGGTCACAGCCCGACGCGCCATCCTGCGCAAGCCCATTGACCGCATTGGCTATGGCGGCTATCTGAAGCTGGCATTGCAGTTCCCGGAGTTTGTGGACTATGTGGAGAGCGTCTGCAAGGAGTTCCGCGAACTGTACGAGAATATCAAGGGCACTACGCCTTACTGCGTCAAACGGGTGGCTGTGCTGAACTGCTGGGGTAAAATGCGGGCATGGGGCTGTCACATGGTGCATCATGCCCTCTACTACAAGCAGAATTACAGCTATTCGGGCGTGATCGAAATGCTGTCCGGCGCACCGTTTGATGTGAAGTTTATCAGCTTTGAGGATATCAAGAACGATCCGAAGCTGCTGGAAACGGTGGATGTCATCATCAATGTAGGCGATGCCGACACCGCCCACACTGGCGGTATCTGGTGGGAAGACCCGGAAATCTCCTCCGCCATTCGCCGGTTTGTCTGGAACGGCGGCGGCTTCATCGGCGTTGGAGAGCCGTCCGGTCATCCATATCAGGGTCATATCCTCCAGATGGCCAGTGTTCTGGGCGTGGAGGAAGAAAATGGCTTTACCCTGAACTACGACAAGTACAACTGGGAAGAGCATCCAAATCATTTCATCTTGCAGGATGCTGACCAGCCCATCGACTTCGGTGAGGGAAAGAAGAACATTTATGCCCTGGAAGGCACGGAAGTGCTGGTGCAGCGGAATAAGGAAGTGCAGATGGCGGCGCATGATTTCGGCAAGGGACGTGCCGTATACATCAGCGGTGTACCGTATAGTTTTGCCAACAGCCGCACCCTTTACCGAGCCATCTTGTGGAGTGCCCACAGCGAGGATGAACTGCACACTTGGTTCAGTTCCAACTACAATGTGGAAGTCCATGCTTATGTCAAAAATGGCAAGTATTGCGTTGTGAACAACACTTACGAGCCGCAGGATACCACAGTTTATACGACTGATGGCAACAGCTTTGACCTGCATCTGGATGCCAATGAAATCAGATGGTATGAAATTTAAGTTCTCCTTCTTATCAATCTGTGCAGTGAACGACCACTGCACGGCATAAGAGAAAACGGTGACTTTCCACAATGCGGAACGTCACCGTTTTTCGTTATACTCTTCTATGCTGAACCAGATAGGCTCGATAAAAAGTTGTTCCTACGACCAGTTCTTTTTGAAGAGTGTTAGAACGAAGCCTTATACCAGTACCAATTGTTGCAAATCTTTTCTATATACAACAAAATATGCACAAAATTGAAGTGTTTGACTGAAATGCAAAAAGATAAGCCGCCGATGTGGGTCAGCTGAGCATGGCATGGGGATGAATTTCCGGGATTATCGCAAAAAAGATTGACCGCATGCTGCCCGGGGGAGTATACTAAAAAACATCCGGCAGTCGGTCGGGGATAGACTATCCGGGCGAATGGCTGTGGACTGGAAGAAACAAAAGCGGCGGGAATGCACAGGAAAGGAGAAAACACTATGTGGAGTTGTCCGAATTGTGAAAGCTGGATTATTGCGAGCCGGATCTGTCCGAATTGCGGGGCTTGGGTCGGCGATGACTCTGCCGATGAACAGGACTCCGACCATCCGGTTGAACTTGCGATCATGGGGGACACGCTGCTGAGCTGCTCTGGCAGGAAAGCAAAGGTCGTGGTGCCTGCAGGCGTGAAGGAGCTCGAAGAATACAGCTTTTATAATGACACGGCACTGCAGGAGATCGAACTGCCAGAGGACTTGACGATGATCCTGAAATGTGCATTTCAGGAGTGCACAGCATTGCAGGAGATTCGGCTGCCAGACAAACTGAAGAGACTTGGCCGCGCTGCATTTTATGGCTGTAGTGCTTTAAGGAAAATCGAGATCCCGGCCTCTGTGAAGCAGATCAACACGGAAACATTTCGGGACTGCACAGCCCTGCGGGTAATCGAGCTATCAGAAGGACTGGAGATAATTGGCGGTTCTGTATTCAAAGGCTGCAATGCTCTGGAAAAAATCGCGATCCCCGCCAGTGTGAAGCAGATCGAGTTGGAAGCATTTCAGGATTGCACCGCCCTGCAGGAGATCGAACTGTCAGAGGGACTGGAGAAAATTGGAGAATCCGCATTCAAAAACTGCAGTGCTCTGAAAAAAATCACGATCCCGGCCAGTGTGAAGCAAATCGAGGCGGGAGCATTCCGGGACTGCATCGCCCTGCAGGAGATCACGCTGCTGTCCAAGGACACCATCTTTGAGACGGATACCTTTCGGAACTGTCCGGGCGTCGTGAAACGTCCGGAGGACCCTGCTGAGGGAGTGAAACGATCCGGCCCGATGGACCTTGCCGAGGGCGGTACGGTCCTGAAGAAATACCACGGGACCGACGCCTGCGTGATCGTGCCTGCCGGAGTGACAGCCATTGCAAAGGAGTGCTTTGTGAATTGCATGTCGCTGCAGGAGATCGAACTGCCGGAAGGACTGGAAGAAATCGGGGAAAGCGCATTTGAGGGGTGCAGTTCTCTCAAACGGATCGTGATCCCTGAGGGAGTAAGGTCCATCCGGGAGAAAACGTTCTGTGAATGCACCGCCCTGCAGGAGATCCGGCTGCCGGATGGACTGGAATTGATCGGGAGGAGCGCATTCAGTGAATGCGAAGCTCTGCAGGAGGTCCGGCTGCCGGAAGGGCTGAAAGAAATTGGAAGTGATGCGTTCAGCAGCTGCCGGTCGCTCAGGCAGATCACCATCCCCGCCGGCGTAAAATGCATTGAATCAGGGACTTTTTGGAAGTGCACAGCCTTGCAGGAGGCCCATTTGCCGGAGGAACTGGAACAAATCGGAATGTTTGCGTTTGAGGCCTGCGACACCCTGACAAGAATCGTTCTGCCGGCCAGCCTGAAACAGCTTTGTCGGGGGGCTTTTGAGAACTGCACATCCTTGCTGGAAGCGCAGCTACCGGACGGGCTGGAAGAACTGCAGGATGACGCATTTGAATATTGCCGTTCTCTGCAGAAGGTCACGATTCCCGCACAGGTGAGACAAATCGAACGAGCAGCGTTTTACTACTGTCAGTCTCTGCAGGAAGTTCAACTGCCGGAGGAACTGAACGAGATCGGGGAGGACGCATTTGCGCATTGCTGGGCGCTCAAACGGATCGTGATCCCGGCGGGAGTGGAAAAAGTCGGAGAGCATGCGTTTTGGGAATGTTACTCTCTGCAGAACATTGCTGTTTTGTCGGACGATACCGAGATCGCAGAGGATGCCTTTGAAGACTGCCCGGGTACGGTCAAGCGGGGCACAGGCAGCTTGTTCTGAACGTCCGCTTGAAGCAGGCGGCCTCTGGAAAAACTGGTCCTTTGCGCGGGGGCAGCATGGTTGGCGGGCAGTGCGGTCCCGCTTGCGCAGAGCTGTATTTTGCAATTCGATAAAGGTCCCGGCGGTATGCTGCAAACGCGGCAGGCCGCCGGGGCTTTCTCTGCGTCGCAAAAGCATTACACGGTCTGCTGGCTGCATCGGCAGCCCTGACGGCCTGCGGGGGCGGTTCTGCGTCGGGCAGTGCAGGTGCCTCGGTATCCAACGGGGTCCATGAGCCGATTAGTATCTGTACACCCAGCCGCAGCGTCAAGGACTTGATTGATGTTGTGCACAAATACTACCCGGAGATCGTGTTCAACGTGGATGCCTATTCCGGCCTCAACGGCACGATCTACATGCAGGACCAGCTGGAAGCGGACTGTCAGGCCGATGTCTACAGCATCACCTATACAGCCCGGCGATTACGACATGATCCGGATGGACGTGCAGATGCCGGTGATGGACGGTCTGGAAGCCACCCGTGCCATCCGCAGCGGCAAAAACCCGCTGGGCAAGACGATCCCCATCCTTGCCATGACCGCAAACGCCTTCACCGAGGACATGGAAAAGAGCAAGGAAGCCGGTATGGACGAGCATCTGTCCAAGCCGGTGGACATTGCAGTGCTGGAGCGTGCTGTCCGGAAGAACCTTGTTACCCCCCCCCGAAAATGAGAGACCGTCAACCGAGATTTACCCGGTGAGCCCCTGAACGAATACAAGAAAAAGGACAGAACTGCATGGCGGCAGTTCTGTCCTTTTTGCGTATTCCGGTCAAAAATAGGTCACCGCCAGCCCCGGGCCGCGGGGTCCAGCATTTCGGCGGCAGAGTAGAGCAGGGCATTGCAGATGGCAGCGGCCACGTTGCTGCCGCCCTTGCGGCCCATGGCCACGATGGCGGGTACGCCAAAGGCTTCGCAGGTGGCAAACAGCCGCTCCTTGCTCTCCACCACATTCACGAACCCCACCGGTACGCCAATGACCAGTGCAGGACGCAGCCCGGCTTCGATCTGGTCGGCGATGGTCAGCAGGGCGGTGGGGGCGTTGCCCACGGCCAGCACGGCACCGGGGTGCTCCTGCGCGGCCCGCTGCATGGAAGCCACCGCCCGGGTGGTGCCGCCTGCTTTGGCAAGGGCGGCCACCTCCGGGTCAGCCATGTAGCACAGGGCCGTGCCGCCCAGGCGGGCAAGGCCGGGCTTGGTGATGCCGGCCAGCGCCATGTTCGTGTCGGTGATGATGGGAGTGCCCGCCCGCAGGGCCTTCACCCCGGCCGCTACGGCACCGGGGGTGAAGCGCAGATTCCGGGCATAGTCAAAGTCGGCGGTGGTGTGGATCACCCGCTTGACCACGGCGGCGGTTTCCGGCGGAGGCGTCAGGCCCAGTTCCGCCAGCTCGGCTGTGATGATGGAAAGGCTTGTCCGCTCGATGTCGGCGGGCAGATGATGCTGCGGGGTCATACGCGGTTCCCTCCTTTGCGGTCCATGCCCATGGCGGCGTATACGGCATCCATGTCCAGTGCGGCCCGCACGCCGTCGGCCAGCAGGTCGAACTGCTGCTGCCGGTACTGCTCCATCGAGAGCAACGGTGCGTCGGCGGGGGAGATGCCCTTCTTTTTGCACAAAAATGCGGTGAGCTTTTCGGTCAGCTCGCCGGTGTCAAACAGCCCATGCAGGTAGGTGCCGAACACATTGGCCTGCACACACCCTTCCGGCGTGCCGTCGGCCAGAATGCAGAACGGGCTGCCCTGCACTGTCGTGCGCCCGGCGTGGATCTCGTAGCCGGTCAGCTTTGCCCCGGCAAAGGGGATGGCCTCGGCGGTGGCATGGGTCTGGCGCAGCTGCTTTTCGGCGTTGAACACGGTGTCCGTGGGCAGAAGCGCCAGCCCGCGCAGGGTGCAGGGGGTGCCGCTTTCTTCGCCGTCCGGATCGGCAAGGGTGTGCCCCAGCATCTGGTAGCCGCCGCACACGCCCAGCACAGGGGTGCCCTGCGCGGCCAGCTTGAGCACCGCCGCTTCCAGCCCGCACTGACGCAGCCACAGCAGGTCGTCTATGGTGTTTTTGGTGCCGGGCAGGATCACCACATCCGGCGTGCCCAGCTGGCGGGGGCTCTGCACATAGCGCACCCCCAGCAGCGGGTGCTGTTCCAGCGGCATGAAGTCGGTGAAGTTGGAGATGTGCGGCAGGCGCAGAATGGCCGCATCCAGTGGTTTGACGGCCCGCCCTGCCTCCAGCCGGGTGGAAAGGGAATCCTCATCCTCAATGTCCACCTTCAGGTAGGGGATGACCCCCAGCACCGGCAGCTGCGTTTTTTCTTCCAGCATGGCAAGGCCGGGACGCAGGATCTCCACGTCGCCCCGGAACTTGTTGATGAGCAGCCCCTTGATGCGGGTCCGCTCGTCCGGCTCCAGCAGGGCCACCGTGCCGTACAGCTGTGCAAAGACGCCGCCCCGGTCGATGTCTCCGGCCAGCAGCACAGGGGCGTCCACCAGCTTGGCAAGGCCCATGTTCACAATGTCGTCGGCTTTCAGGTTGATCTCGGCCGGGCTGCCAGCTCCCTCAATGACGATGATGTCCACCTCTTCGGCCAGACTGTTGTAGGCGGCAAGGATGTCCGGGATCAGTGACCGCTTCATTTTAAAGTAGGCGGCGGCGGGCATCTGCCCCCGCACCTCGCCGTTCACGATCACTTGACTGCCGGTGTCGCTGCTGGGTTTGAGCAGGATGGGGTTCATGCGCACGTCCGGTTCCATCCCGGCGGCCTGCGCCTGCACCACCTGCGCCCGGCCCATTTCCAGCCCGTCCCGGGTCACAAAGCTGTTCAGGGCCATGTTCTGGCTCTTGAAAGGAGCCACCCGGTAGCCGTCCTGTGCAAAAATGCGGCACAGTGCGGCGCACAGCAGGCTTTTGCCTGCACCGCTCATGGTGCCCTGCACCATAATGCAGGTTGCTTTGTTCATGCCAGTACCTCCGCAAGGGTCTTTAACAGTTCATCGTTTTCCGGCCCGGTACGCACGGCGGTGCGGTACCAGCTGCCGTCCAGCCCGGGGTAGTTGCTGCAGCTGCGCAGCACCACGCCCCACTGCCGTAGGGCATCGCCCAGCGTTTCCGGCCCCTGGAACAGCAGGTAGTTTGCTCGGCCGTCCAGCACCCGCAGGCCCAGTGCCCGCAGCCCGGCCGTGAGCCGGGGCCGCTGCTGCGCAATGAGTGCCCGCACCTGTGCCACATAGGCCGTTTCGTCCAGTGCGGCAAGCCCGGCGGCCTGCGCCAGACTGGACACTGCCCACGGCTGCCCGGCGGCCTGCATGGCTTCCAGCAGGGCCGTGTTGGCACACAGGCAGTACCCCAGCCGCACCCCGGCCATGCCGTACAGCTTGGTAAAGGCCTTGAGGATCAGCAGATTTTTGCTGTCCAGCAGGGTTTTGGCGGTCAAGGTGTCGCAGTCGGGCAGAAAATCCAGAAAACATTCGTCCACCACCAGCAGTGCCCCGCAGGCTTCGCACCGGCGCAGGATGCGCTCCACAAGGGGCAGCGGCGTGAGCTGCCCGGTAGGGTTATTGGGCTGGCAGAGAAATACCATGTCCACCTCCGGCGTGATGGAGGAGAGGATGGAATCCGTCACGGCAAAATCGACCTCTGCCTGCAGAAAATGTCGCCGCACCGCACAGCCCGCACTTTCCAGCGCGGCGGCGTACTCGGCAAAAGTGGGGGCGGTCACCAGCGCGGTGCGGGGCTTTGCCGCCCACGCCAGCCGGAAGATCAGGTCTGCCGCGCCGTTGCCGCAGAGGATAGATTCTGCCGGGATCCCCTCGTGCGGGGCCAGCTTTGCCCGCAGTGCCCGGCACAGGGGGTCGGGGTAGCGGTCGGCGTGAGGCAGGGCGGCAGCAATGGCGTTCGCCACGCCCTGCGGCAGGCCCAGCGGGCTCACGTTGGCCGAAAAATCCAGCGCGTCGTGCCCGTACTGTGCCCGATATCCGGCCCAGTCGCCGCCGTGTGTCAGCTGTGTCATAAGATCACCCCTCGGATCGCCAGCCCCAGCAGCAGGGCCAGCAGGCTTTCGGCATACATCATTTTATTGGCGCGGCGGATGTCCTCCGGCTCAATGGGACGCAGGGCGTCGCCAATGGTAGGCTTGGGGTAATATTCCCCAAAATAGTAGGCAGGCCCGGCCAGCTGCACGCCCAGTGCTCCGGCACACGCGCTCTCGGTCTGGGCACTGTTGGGGCTGGCATGGTTGCGCCGGTCCCGCCGCCAGATACGCCACGCCCCTTTGGCACTGTTGCCGGTCAGGGCCGCCGCCGCGCACCACAGCAGACCCGCCAGACGGCTTGGCAGATAGTTTGCCGCGTCGTCCAGCTTGGCGGGGATGCGGCCGAAGTAGAGGTACTTTTCGTTTTTGTAGCCCAGCATGCTGTCCATGGTGTTGATGGCCTTGTAGGTCAGCGCCAGCGGTGCCCCGCCGATGAGCATATACAGCAGCGGCGCGATCACGCCGTCGCTGGCATTTTCGGCCACGGTCTCCACGGCGGCTTTGGTCACACCCTCAGCGGTCAGATTCTGGGTGTCGCGGCCCACGATACGGCTCACAGCCTTGCGGGCTGCGGGCAGGTCGCCCTTCACAAGCTCTTTGTGCACGTTCATGCTCTCCTGCGCAAGGCCCTTTGCGGCCAGTGCCTGCCCGCACCAGAACATCTGTACGGCCAGCCCCAGCCACGGGCTGAGCCTTGCTGCGCCCAGGCAGACAAGGCCGGTGCACACAAAGGTGCCCACCGGCAGGCAAAAAGCCACGATGCCGCCGCCCAGCAGCTCACCTTGCGGCGTTTTGGGCAGGCGGGCGCGCAGGCGCTTTTCCAGCGCGGAGATGGCCTTGCCCATGAGCACCACCGGGTGGGGCAGCCACGCGGGGTCGCCGAAGAGGGTGTCCAGCACAAAGCCGCCCAGAACGGCCAGCCCGGTCATACGTCGGCCTCCCTGGTGTACTGCACGGTCTTTACAAGGTGCAGCACCCGCTTGTCGGCCCAGTCGGCGGCGTCCAGCACAAAGCCGCCCGCGTTGGGGCCGCACCATTCGTAGTAGTCTTTATGGGGCAGGGCGTAGCGCTCCAACGCGGCCATCTGGGTGCCGCCGTGGGCCAGGATGACCAGAAGTTCCTCACCGTCGGCCAGTGCCTTGTCTACCAGTGCCGAAAAGGCGCGGCAGATGCGCTCAGAAAAAGAGGCCTTGGTCTCGCCGTCCGGGCAGGGGCTCTCACAGTTGGCGGCTACCCAAGCCAGATAGTCCGGGTCATGCTCCATCTCAATGTAATTGCGGCCCTCAAAGCTGCCGAAGCACATCTCCTTCAGGCCGTCCACCACCACCAGCTTTGCAGTGGGGAACAGCACCTCGGCGGTCTGCCGGGTGCGGCACAGCGGGGTGATGTACACGGTTCGAGGCTCGATGTCTGCCTTGCGCAGCATCGCGCGGCCAGCGGCAGAAAGCGGGATGTCCCGCTGGCCCTGATAGCGTTTCTCGGCGTTGTATTCGGTCAGGCCGTGGCGCAGGAAATAGATCAGCATGTTGGCAGTTCTCCTTTCAGAACGGTGGGGATGCCGCAGAACATCTGCACAACGCAGTCTGCCCGTGCGGCCAGCAGACAGGCCAGCCGCCCGGCGGCTTCGCGTCCGGCACGTTCGGCGGGGTCCATGGGTACCACGCCGCCGCCCACCTCGGTGGCAAGCACGATATCGTAAGCGGACAGCTCGTCCGCGAGTTTTTCCGGATTTTCGGCCCCGGCGGCCAGCTCCTGTACATCGCAGATGCACCGTCCGGGCAGGGTCTTGGCAAAGGTGCGCTTGCCGCTGTAAAGCGGCCCGGTGATAAAGATCATAACTGCCCTCCCCACTGGCAGGCACACAGTGCCGCCAGCATCCAGATCTCGGTTTTCTGCAAAAACCACCCGGCCAGATCACCGGTGATGCCGCCGAACTGCTTGCAGGCAACGGCGTGGTACCGCCACAGCACAGCCAGTGCGGCCAGCACCAGCGCCCAACCACCCAGTGCCAGCATGGCGCAGCACAGTACAGCGGCCAGAAGGGCCAGCACCCGGCGTACAGTGGCTCTGTCGGCTGCCGAGGCAAAGGTGTGGGCAAGGCCGGTGTTCTTTGCCATGGGGAACGCCGCCACCGCATAGCCGGAGAGCGCCCGTTCCAGCACCAGTGCCATCATCCAAAGCAGCCCTGCCTGCAGGGTGAACTGTACACAGGCGCACAGAGCCAGATAGGCCGCAAAGTAGCTGCACAGACGGATCACGGCAAAGGCCCCGCAGTGAGGGTCCTTTAAGATCTCCAGCTTCTTTTCCCGGTCGCCGTAGCTCGAAAGTGCGTCGCAGGTGTCGGCGTAGCCGTCCAGATGGATGCCGCCGGTGACCCAGACCGGGATCAGGCAGAAGCCCGCCGCCCGCGCCGCACCCGGCAGGGGCAGCACGCCGCACAGGAACCACAGCAGCCCGATGACCACCCCGATGAGCGGGAAGGCGCACATCGCATACCGCATGTTCTTTTCGGTCCAGTTGAACTGCGGCACCGGCACAGCCGAAAACATGGCGAACGCCACGGCAACGGTCTGCAAAACGATCATTTTTCCACTCCTTTATAATAAACAGGGATGCCGCACACCACCCGCACCACGGCGTCGGCCCGGGCGGCCAGTGCATTGTTCACCTGCGCCAGCGCCAGCAGATAGCGGTCGGTGTCGCCTGCGTAGTCGGCCCCGCCGCTGAACACCTCGTTGGAGACGACGATCAGGGTTTCACACTGGGCATACACGGCGTCCAGCCCGGAAAGAATGGCCTGCGCGGTCTGCGGCCCGGCCCCGGCGGGATCATAGAGCTCGTTGGCAGTCAGGTTGCCCAGATCTTCCAGCAACGCGGTACCACGGGCGGGCAGATGCACGGCGTCCAGATGCAGGGGGCACTCCACCGTTTCAAACTGTTTTGCCGCCCGCATTCTGCGGTGCTTTTCCACCCGGGCGGCACATTCGGCGTCCCACACCTGCATGGTGGCCAGATAATAGCGCGGCAGAGTGCTGCGCAGTACCAGACTCTCGGCGTATTCGCTTTTTCCGCTGGCCGCCCCGCCGATCACCAGCGTCAGCATTGCGGGGTGTACGGCGTGATGCCGCCCTCCGCAAAGGAATAACAGTGGTCGTACACCGCCAGTGCCATGTCCCACAGCGGGAGGCTGGCCACAGCGCCGGTGCCCTCGCCCAGATGCAGCCCGGCGGTGAGAAGCGGGGCCTTGCCCAGTGCATCCAGCACCAGACGGGCGGCAGGCTCCGAGGAACAGTGACTGGCAAACACCGCTTTGGCCGCGGCAGGGCACAGCCGCACGGCGCACAGGGCCGCCACGCCGCTGATGAAGCCGTCCATTACCACGGGCACGCCTTCCAGCGCACCGCCCAGAAAGACGCCGCACAGCCCGGCAAGATCAAAGCCGCCCAGCTTGGCCAGCACGTCCAGAGGGTCTGTGGGGTCCGGCTTGTTGCGCAGGATGCCCCGGCAGATGGCATCCACCTTGCGGGCCAGCCCTTCATCCGAAAGGCCGGCTCCCCGGCCGGTCATCCGTTCCACCGGCTGGCCCAGCAGCACCGCTGCCACCGCACTGGAAGTGGTGGTGTTGCCAATGCCCATTTCGCCGGTGGCCAGCAGCTGCACACCGGCAGCTTTCTGCTCCTGCACCAGCCGGATGCCCCGGCCGACGGCCTCCACAGCCTGGGCGCGGGTCATGGCGGGACCCTGCGTGAAATCGGCAGTACCGGCGGCAATGCGGCAGTCTGCCACCCCCGGCACCGGGTCTCCGGCCATGCCCATGTCCACGGGCACCACATCGCAGTGGGCAGTACGGGCCATCTGGCACACGCTGGTACGCCGGGCAGCCAGATTCTCCGCCACTGCGCGGGTCACGCTCTGGTCGGTCTGGCTCACGCCCTGAGCCACCACGCCGTTGTCGGAGCAGAGCACCAGCACAGCCCGGTGGGAAACATCCAGCGCCGCACTGCCGGTGAGGGCGGCGGCATCTTCCAGCAAGGTTTCCAGTGTGCCCAGCCCGCCCAGAGGTTTGGCCAACCCGGCCCAGTGGGCGTGGGCGGCGGCGCGGGCAGCTTCATCCGGCGGGGTGATGCCGGAAAGTAAAGTTTTCAGTTCCGTTTCAGTCATGTGTGTTTCTCTTTTGTCGTTGATAGAACTTCGCACCGCTCACAAAGCGGCGGGGCAGGGGAGTGCCTGCCCAGTAAAGATGCGGGAAACCGGCGTACAAACTCATGCTTGCAAATCCGCATTCCCACCGTACTTTTTCGCTTTTCCAAACGGAAAAGTCTGAACCATTGTCGGTGGAATCCCAGTGGTGGAATTCGTGAATATACAAATGCTCTCCGGCATGGAACAGCAGGCTGTCGGCTTTGGCGGTCATGTCGGCATAGCCGAACCGCACCAGCCGCCCCACCTTGACGCCTTTGCCGGGCAGAACGCCTGCCATGGGCCAGGCGGTACCGCTGGCATCTTCCAGCGTCTGCCCCAGATACAGAAAGCCGCCGCACTCTGCCACCGTGGGCAGGCCGCCATTTACGGCATCCCGGATGGCATCGCGCATGGTTTTGTTTTCGCTCAGCGGCCGGGCATACAGTTCCGGGTAGCCGCCGGGCAGATACAGCCCGCAGATGTCCTCCGGCAAGGCGGTGTCGTGCACCGGACTGAAGAACACCAGCTCTGCCCCGGCAGTGCGCAGGCAGTCCAGCGTTTCGGCGTAGGCAAAGCAGAATGCCTTATCCTGTGCCACAGCAATGCGGACGCCCGCCGTTTGCAGAGCAGGCGGCGGCACCGGGGCAGGAGCCGGTCGTTCGGTCAGCGCTTCCAGCGTTGCCCAGTCCAGATTTGCTTCCAGCGCATCGGCCAACAGGCCGATCTTCTGGGCAAGATCGGTGATCTCTCCGGCGGTTTTCAGGCCCAGATGGCGGCTCTCCACCACCGCCTGCAGCAGGCGGGGCAGATACCCCAGCACCGGCAGGCCGGTCTCGGTTTCCAGCAGGGGCTTGAGCATCCGGAAGAGCTTTTCGGAGCAGTCATTCAGCAGGATGCCTGCAATGTGGCTCTCCGGTTTGAAATGCACAAGGCCCTGGATCTCTGCGGCCAGCGTCACACTGGCCCCCTTGGGCTGTACCACCAACAGTACCGGCAGGTCCAGCGCATCGGCCAGCTCCCAGGCACTGGCGCGGGTGGTCAGGCCCTGCCCATCGTAAAAACCCATGGCCCCTTCGCACACCACAGCCCCGTGCCCGGCAGCATAGTGGGCGTACAGTTCCCGTACCGTATTTTTGGCAGAAAGATAAAGATCCAGATTGTGGCTCTCCACCCCCAGCACCGACCGGTGGAACATGGGGTCGATGTAGTCCGGCCCGCTCTTGAAGGCGCAGGGGTCCATGCCCCGCTTTTTCAACGCGGCCAGCAGGGCGCAGGTGACGGTGGTCTTGCCGCTGCCGGAACGCGGTGCGGCGATGACGAACTGCATCATTTGCGTTCTCCCGTGATCAGAAAAATGGGGTTGTTGGCGGTCAGCAGGTGGAGCCTGCCTGCCGGTCTGGTACGGCTCACGGCAAGCTGGGTCACCTCAGCGGAAAGGCCATGAGCCGTAAGGGCTGCAATGGCGGCGCTCAGGGATTCCAGCGCAATGGCGGCAATGCAGATGCGCGCATTGGCGTTTTTGGCCAGAACCGTGTCCACCACCGCGGCCATGCTGCCCTTGGTGCCGCCAATGAACACGGCATCCGGGGCAGGCAGGGCTTCCAGTGCGGCAGGGGCACGGCCCTCAATGAGGGAGAGGTTCCACGCCGCAAATTTTTTGCGGTTCCGGCGGATGAGGGCGCAGGCGTCCGGCTCACACTCCACCGCATACACATGCCCCTGCGGGGCGGCCAGTGCCAGCTCCACGCTCACGCTGCCGGTACCGGCCCCCACGTCCCACAGGGTATCGGCGGGGCGCACGGCCAGTTTGGCCAGCGCGGCGGCCCGCACTTCCTGCTTGGTCATGGGCACCTCGCCCCGGATGAAGGCCTCATCCGGCAGGCCGGGGGTGCGGCGTTCCGGGTGAACGGCATGTTCCACCAGCAGGACACTCAGGGAAGCAAAGTCCTGCCCGGCCAGTTCCTGCGCGGTGCCAAAGTGGATCTTTTCGTCGGGCGTGCCAAGGTTTTCGCCCACAAGGGCGTGGGCATCGCCCAGCCCGGCGGCGGTCAGCGCGGCACACAGGGTGGCCGGGGTCTCGGCCCCGCCGGTGAGAAAGAATACGGTTTTATGGTTCATGCAGGCAGACACCGGGTCGCAGGCACAGCCGTGGGCAGAAACAAGAGCCCAGTCCTGCCAGGGGCGGCCTACGGCGGCGGCCAGCAGCTGTACGCTGGAAAGGCCGGGCAGCACCCGGCAGGAGATGCCAAAGGCCCGCAGCATGGGCAGCAGCTGGGATGCGCCGGAGTAGAACCCGGTATCGCCGCTGTACACCAGCGCAATTTCCTCGTCCGGGTGCGCGGCCAGACAGGCCAGAATTTCGTCCGGTTTGTACAGGGCCTGCCGGTTTCCGGTGCAGCCCTCCGGCAGTGTGGCCAGCAGCCGCTTTGCGCCCAGAATGCGGTCGGCACCCTGCAGGGCGGCAAGACCCTGTGCGGTCAGGCTGCCGGGGGTGCCGGAGCCCATACCAATGAGTGTGATCATCCTTTCAGCACCTCCCTGCAGCGGGTCAGGATCTGGTCTGCCGTCTCACCGGTCTCGGCCGGGCGGCGGATCACGATGAGCTGGACGCCGGTGTCGGCGGCAGCCTGCGCTTTCTCGGCAAAGCCACCGGCGGCCCCGCCGTCCTTGGTCACGAGAAAGCGAATGGAGAATTGCTCCAGCAGGGCCCGGTTCAGCGCGTAGGAGAACGGCCCTTGCAAAGCAAGGATATTCTTGTGGGGGATGTGCGCGGCCTCGCAGGCGGCAATGCCGTCCAGTGTAGGCAGCACACGGGGGTACAGCCGTTCCGGGGCCAGCTGCGCAAAGGCAGGCAGCTCCTTGGCCCCGGTGGCCAGCAGGACATTGCCCTGCGTTTGGACCAGAAAATCCGCCACATGTGCCGCCGACTGGAACACCATGCTCCCGGCAGGCAGGGGGCTTTGCGCACGCAGCAGCCGGTGATATTCCACCCCGGCGGTGCGGCAGGCCGTGCGGATGTTGCGGGTGGCGTCCACTGCATAGGGGTGGGTGGCGTCTACGCACAGGTCGGCTCCCTGCACAAGGGCGGCCATCTCGTCCGGGGTCAACCGGCCGCAGTGCACTGTGATGCCGGCAAAGCTGCCCTGTTCCTCGCTGCCCAGCGGGGTGGCCACGCTCACCAGAATGTCCGCTCCAAACTGGGCCAGCTGCCGGGAAAAAATGCGGCCCTCGGTGGTGCCGCTGAACACCACTGCCCTCATACGCGGTACCCCCGCGGCGTGACCATGCGGCCCTGCAGCACCCGGGTGTTGTGGTTGCCGATGTACACGGTGGTGAACATATCCACGGGCGTTTGCTCCAGCTGGGCCAGCGTCAGCACCTGAGCGCTCTGGCCCTCCCGGCCGATGTTGCGCACCAGTCCACAGACGGTGTCCGGGGCCTTGCCGTTTTGCAGCAGGATGCGCACGGCCCGGGCCAGATAGTCCGGCCGCCCCTTGGAAGAAGGGTTGTACACCGCCATGCAGAAATCGCCCATGGCCGCTGCGGCCAGCCGCTTTTCGATGACCTCCCACGGGGTGAGCCGGTCGGAAAGAGAGAGCACACAGAAATCATGGGCCAGCGGGGCACCCAGCACCGCGCCGCCGCTCAGGGCGGCAGTCAGGCCGGGCACCACCTCCACGGTCACGTCCGGGCAGCCTTCGGCCAGCTCCAGCAGGGGGCTGGCCATGCCGTACACTCCGGCGTCACCGCTGCACACCAGAGCCACGGTCCGGCCGCTGTGGGCAGTTTCCAGTGCCCAGCGGCAGCGGTCCAGTTCTTTGGTCATGCCGGTGGCGTAATATTCTTTTTCCGGGTAATAGGGGCGTACCAGATCCAGATAGACCGGATAGCCGCACAGCACCTCGGCTTCTTCCAGGGCGCTCTGCGCCTGTGCGGTCAAAAACTGCGGGTCGCCGGGGCCAAGCCCGACCACATATACGATATCAGCCATTCTGCCACCTCCAGTCCGGGGCATAGGGGCACAGCGCCAGCGCAAAGGTCACACCGCCGCCCGCCTGTTTCGGGATGCGGATGCAGCCGCCGGACGCCAGCACAGCGGCCCGCTCACACACGTTGTCCACCCCGGTGACGCTTTGCACGAAGGGAGATGGTGTGAACGGCCCGGACAGTGCCCGCAGCTGCTCCGCAGAATAAAATGTGATGGGCCAGCCGTGGGCCCGGCAGAACGCCAGCAGCCCGGCCTCGTCAGCCTTCAGGTCGATGCTGGCCACCGCCGTGATGCACGCCGGGGCAAGGCTGTGCCGGGCACAGAAGTCAGCAAAGGCGGCTTCCAACTGCTCGGCACACGTCCCCCTGCGGCAGCCGATGCCCAGCACCCCGATGCGGGGCACCAGATGCAAAGCGTCCCCGGCAGGGGAGAGGGTAAGGGCAAAATCGGCTTCGGCAGGGGTCCGTGCAGGATCCACCCCGGCGGGCGGGGTGCCCTGCACGGGAAACTCAGCGGCAAACCGCACCGACTGCCCGGCCAGCAGCTTGCTGCTGACATGCTTGATGCGCTCCGCTTCCAGCACCGTGCAGTTCTGGTGCTTTGCCCACTCGTCCACCGCAAAAATGCCGTGGGCGTCGGTGGCCGTGGTGATCACCGGAACGGCTCCGCACACGGCGGCCAGTGCATGGGCCAGGTCATTGGCACCGCCCAGATGACCGGACAGCACCGGCACCGCAAAGCGGCCGCATTCGTCCAGTACCACCACCGCCGGGTCCGACGCCTTGCTGCGGCAGTGCGGCGCAATGGCCCGCACCGCAATGCCCACGGCTCCCACAAAAACAAGGGCGTCGCTCTGCGCAAACTGCAGGGCGGTCCACCCGGCAAGGGAGACGCCGCCGCTGCCGCAGCGGTCCACACTGCCGGGCAGGGCGTCTGCCAGCCGCCGGGCCAGTGCCAGACCGGTGTCGGTAAAGGCTAGATAGGCCCGGGTCATTGGTCGGACCCCTTGCGGAACTCGGTGGTAAAACCGGGGTCGTACAGCTTGCTGCGCTCGTACCGGGTGCCCAGGAAATCGCCTGCCACGATGAGCGCTGTTTTGGTGATGCCGGCGTCGTGCACGCTCTGCGCCAGAGAACCCACGGTACAGCGCACGGTTTTCTGCTCCGGCCAGGTGGCCTTGTATACCACGGCGGCGGGGGTGTCCGGCGTGTAGGCACCGCCCTGCAGCAGAGCATCCTGCACCTTGTCTACCAGACCGATGGACAGGAAAATCACCATAGTGGCCCCGTGGGCGGCAAGACTGGCCAGTTTTTCCCGCTCGGGCACCGGGGTGCGGCCTTCCATGCGGGTGATGATCACGGTCTGGCTCACGGTGGGCAGGGTGTATTCGGCATTCAGTGCCGCCGCCGCGCCGCAGAAGCTGGACACGCCGGGCGTGTCATCGTAGGCGATGCCGTCGGCGTCCAGTGCATCCATCTGCTCCCGGATGGCCCCGTACAGGCAGGGGTCGCCGGTGTGCAGGCGCACGGTGATTTTGCCGTCTGCCTCCATGGTGCGCATCACATCCAGCACCTGTTCCAACGTCATCTCGGCGCTGTTGTAAATGGCGCAGCCGGGTTTTGCCAGTCCCAGCAGGGCCGGGTTGACCAGACTGCCCGCGTAGATGATGCAATCAGCCTCCTGCAGCAGGGCTGCGCCCCGCCGAGTGATCAGGTCCGGGGCACCGGGCCCCGCGCCTACAAAGTGTACCATAGCAGTTACTCCTTTACCAGTACCGTTGCAAAATATCCGGCCTTGCTGCCATCCTGCGGCGGGCGCGCAGTCGAAAGGTCGGGGAAGATCGTTTCATCCGGCAGGCCGCAGCTGCGCACGAGGGCGCTGCGGCTCAACGCACCGTGGGCGTCCAGGGTGTCCAGCAGGGCGGGCAGCTGACGCCCGGTTTTCATCAGGACTTTCGTGCCGGGGGCGTCCAATACCTCGTCGGCCCGGCTGCCGGGAGCGATGGTCAGCGGAGCGTCCATGCCGCCGGTAAGGGGCTGGTTCAGCCGGGCTGCTGCCGCGCAGAAGCTGGGCACACCCGCCGCCATCGCGGTGGCATAGCCCTGCGCCTGCAGGATCTCCTGCAGATAGCCAAAGGTGGCATAAATGGACACGTCACCCAGGTTCAGCATGGCCACATCCTGCCCGGCATCCAGAAAAGGCCGCACTGCGCTGGCAGCGATCTCGTGAGAGGCGCGCAGCACGGCGGCGTCCCGGCTCATGGCAAACTGCAGGGGTAGAATGGTCTTGCCGTCCAGCTCGCTGCCCAGCGCCCGGCGGGCGATGTCCAGCGCCAGCATCTGCCCGGAAGCGGTCTGCGGCGCAGCCAGCACCGGGCACTGCCGCAGCAGACGCACGGCCTGCAAAGTCAGCAGCTCCGGATTGCCGGGGCCGACGCTGACCCCGTAAAAGGTGCCGGTCATGCGTTGTTCCATTGTTCAAGCAGCTCCTTTGCAGTTTGTGTTGCGCCAAGCGGCCCGTGCTGGTTGGAAAACAGCACTGCACCCACCCGGAAGGCTCCGCCCGCCCGGCGGTCGAGGTGCAGTTGGATGGCATCCAGCAGGCTTTCCAGCACCGGGGCGCGCAGTCCGGCGGCGTCCAGCAGCTCCAGACAGGCGTCGGTGGTGGCGGCGGCGTACAAAGCCGCGCACAGCTCCCGGCCTGCTCCACAGAGGGCGGCATGGGCACAGAACAGCTCGGTGCGGCAGTCGGCCGTGTGGGAGTGGGTGTTCATAATGCCGCCGGCCACCTTGACCAGCTTGCCCACATGGCCCACCAGCAGCACCTGTTCAAACCCGGCAGAAGCTGCCATATCCAGCGTATCTCCGATGAAGTTGGAGGTCTTGACCACCGGGATGGCCGCAAAGGCCGGGTAGGTGTCGTGCAGGTAGTCCAGCCCGTAGTTGCCCGGGGCAAGGATGAGCCGCTTTGGGGTACCGGCCCGCAAAACAGCCTGGTTCATTTCCAGCTGGATGGTGTCCAGGATGGCCTGCTGGCTCATGGGCTCCACGATGCCGCTGGTGCCCAGCACCGAAAGGCCGCCCTCCACCCCGATGTGCGGGTTGAAGGTGCGCCGGGCCACTTCCTCGCCGTTCTGGATGGAAATGGTCACCGCAAAGCCGCCGGTATAACAGGCGGCTTCAGCCTCCCGGCGCAGGGCCTCGGCGATCATCTGCCGGGGCACATGGTTGATGGCGGCGGCACCAACGGGTTGATCGAGGCCGGGTTTTGTCACCCGGCCCACACCTCTGCCGCCGTCGATGCGGATGTCCGTGCAGCCCGGCAGCAGCTCCACTGTGGCGATCACCGGCAGGCCGGTGGTCACATCCACGTCGTCGCCGCCGTCCTTTTCAATGGCGCATTCGGCCCCAGTGTCGGTGCGGCGGCAGAACAGGGGTGCTACCTCCACCACGATGCCCTTTGGGGTGCGCAGCGCTACCGTCTCCGGCGCATGGCCGGTGAGCAGCAGCCGGGCCGCGCCCGCTGCCCCCAGCGCCGCACAGGTGCCGGTGGTATAGCCACAGCGCAGCAGCTTCTGCCCGCTGCGGACGTAGTGCTCGAACGTGGGCTTTTGAGGTTTTGCCTGCCCGAACAGGGCCGTGTACTGCGCTTCGCTCAGCGCATAAAGCGCACGGATGTTGTCCGGGGCAAAGGCGGCATCCGGGGTCAGCACGCCGGAAACATGGTCCGGGAACACGCACACCACTGCGTCCGCGATCTTCTGTGCCATGTCCAGCTCATGCAGGCTCACGATGACCGCAAGGCCCTGTTCATGGGCCAGCTTCTGCAGGATGGTCAGCAGCTCGATCTTGCCCTTGATGTCCAGAAAGGAGGTGGGCTCGTCCAGCAGCAGCACTTTGGGCTGCTGGCAGATGGCACGGGCCAGCAAAACACGCTGACGCTGACCATCACTGATGCAGTTGAAGTCCCGGTCCGCGAGATGCGCAGCTCCGGCAATTTCCAGTGCATCCTGCACGGCCTGCCGGTCGGCGTCGGACAGAATGCCCAGTCGCCCGGTGTAGGGGATGCGCCCGGCGGCGGCAAACTCAAAGCAGGTGGTCAGCTCGGTGCGGCGGGTGTGGGGCAGCATCAGAGCCAGCTTCTGCGCCCGGGCCGTGCCGGTGTAGGCGGTCAGGTCCTGCCCGTCCAGCAGCACAGTGCCGCCCAGCGGGGCCAGCTGTCCGGCCAGTGTTTTGAGCAGGGTGGATTTGCCCGCACCGTTGGGGCCGACAAGGACAAGGATCTGCCCCGGCCTTGCCCTTAGTGCAATGCCGGAGGCCAGCGGCGTTTTGCCGTAGCCGATGGCAAGCTCCTGCGTTTCACAGAGAAATTCCTTCATTGTGCACCCTCCCGGTTCCGGCGGATGAGCAGCCCGATGACCACCGGCGCACCAAACACGGCGGTGACCGCGCTGATGGAAAGCTCCGTGGGAGCAAACAGGCTGCGGGCAATCAGGTCGCACAGCAAACAGAAGGCGGCCCCGCCCAGGCAGCAGCCTGGCAGCACCACCAGCGGCTTTGCGCTGCCCAGCAGCTGCTTGACCAGATGCGGCACTGCGATGCCCACAAAGGAGATGGGCCCCGCAAAGGCCGTGACACAGGCCGCCAGCAGACTGGAAAGCAGTACCAGCAGCCGGGAAAAACACTTCACGTTCACGCCCACGCTCTGGGCATAGGCTTCGCCCATCTGGTAGGCGCTCATGGGTTTGGAGAGGCAGAAGGCTGCTGCCAGCGCAGGCAGCACCACCAGTGCCGCCGCCTGTACATTGCCCCAGGTCATGCCGGAAAAGCTGCCCTGTGACCAGTTGTGCAGGTTGACGATGTTGGAGTCCTGCGCAAATGCCACCACGAACTCGGTGACAGCGGAACAGATGTAACCGATCATGACGCCGCAGATGACCAGAATGCTCATGCGTTGCACCCGACGGGCCACCGCCAGCACAAAGGCCATGGCGGCCATAGCCCCCGCAAAGGCGGCCAGGATCAGGGTGAGGGAGCTGGTGAGCAGGCCGTGGTTCAGGAACACCACCATCACCAGTGCTACGGCCAGTTTGGCTCCGCTGGAAATGCCCATGACAAAAGGCCCGGCGATGGGGTTGGCAAAAAAGGTCTGCAGCAGATAGCCTGCCGCAGAGAGTGCCGCGCCCAGCAACACCACCATCACGGCCCGGGGCAGGCGCAGCTGGGTGATGATGCCCACCGACAGTGCGTCCTGCCCGCGGCCGGTCAGGGCCGCCAGCACGGCACCGGGGGTCAGGGCAACACTGCCCCAGAACAGGTTGGCGGCAAACAGAACCACCAGCGCCAGCGCCAGCAGGAGATAGGAAAACAGATAGCGTTTTTTGCGGGTCATAAGCGGTTCCTTACTCAACGTGAATGAAATACTGCAATCCGTCCGGCGCATCCTCGGTGAACAGACGGTGCAGCTCCAGGATAAAATCGGCCAATTCCATGCTCTGCTGGAAAAAGCTCTGGGCAACGCACCAGACATGCCCATTCTGCACAGCCTTGAAGTCCGCCAGCAGGGAGCACTTGGCCACCAGCTCGTCGGTGGTGGAGACAACGCCCTCAATGGTACTGTTGTAGATCAGGAAGTCGGCGTCCCGTGCACCGGCGTAGAAGTCTTCCAGCGGCAGGTTCATGGTGGAAAGGCTGTTGCCGCTGTCGGTCAGATCGGCAAACACATAGTCGGCCCCGGCCATCTCGATCATGCGGGCCACATAGTCGCCGCCCTTGCGCACGTTGGCCAGATTGTTGGCCGAGATAGAAAAGAACGCGCAGCTCTTGCCGGTAGACTGCTGGTCCAGCAGGGGAGCGATGCGCTCCGCCTGTCGGTCAAACACCTGCTGTGCCAGTTCCTCCTTGCCCAGCAGGATGCCGTAGAATTTGATCCACTCCATGCGGGCCAGCGGGCCGCTCTCGTAGCTGGAACGCTCCACCAGCACCGGGATGCCGAAGCGCTCCAGCTGCTCCTTGACCTCCGGGGTGTGGTAGATCATGGTGTTCTCGATGGCAAGGCCGCAATTCGCGGCAAGGATCTGCTCGTAGTCCGGGGCGCTGTATTTGCCCGCATAGGCAATGCGCCCGTCCAGCATGGCCTGCCGGGCCTCGTCCAGATACCAGCCCTCGGCGCGGGTGCCGCTCAGGGCGATGCAGTCCAGTGCGTCCAGTGCAAGGAACAGGTCCATCACCGAGGTGGACACCAGATAGAGGTTCTGCAGCGGCTGACGCAGCACGGTCACGCCGTCCGGTACATCGGTCGGAACGGCAGCCCCCTCCGGCACCACAAGGAACTGTGCCCCGTCGGCCGGGATGGAGAGCAGGGTATAGCCGCCCTCGTATTTTGCAGCCGTGAACTGCTGTGCGTAGTCCAGTGCAGCAGTCCCGGCCGGTACCAGCTGCACTTCCACCGTGGGACCGGCCTGCTCGGCACAGGCGGTCAGCAGCAGCCCGGCAGCGGGCAGGAGCCTCAGAAATTGGCTGCGTGTGATCTTGTTCATCTTATTCCAGCGTAAAAGTCAGGGTGTATTCGATCTCGTGCGGGGTGCTCATGGCCACCGTGTCGGCGGTCACGGCCAGCGGGGTGCCCAGGGCAGCGACCGGGATCTCAAAGGTGGAGTTGCCCTCGGTGTTGGTGGGCAGGTACTTCTCGCCGTCCACGACCATATAGTCATAGTTGGGGCTGCTCCATGCGATGGTGGCGGTCATCTTGCCGTCGGCCACGGTCAGAGTGGCGGGGCTGTCCACGGTGGCACGGCCGGAGCCGCCCTCCAGTGCCACAGATACGGTGTATTCGCCGTCTGCGGGGGTCTCGGAGGTCTCCTCGGTCGTGGGCTGGGCATTGCGCACGCTCACGGTGTGGTCGTACCAGGTACCCTTGGAGCCCAGAATGGCCAGCGGGAAGTCCTCATCCAATGCGGTGACCGGGATGTCATAGCCGTACACCTCTTCGCTGGTGCCGTCGGAGTAGGTCACAGTGTCGGTGGTGGGCAGCAGCCAGTCCGTTTTGTGGGCCTCGGCATCAGCGGCCAGGCCGGGGTACAGGTTCACGATCTTTTTGGACACCAGGCTGACATGGAAGGTCATCTTGCCGTCCTTGACGGTCAGGGTGCCTTTGCCGTCGCAGGCCTCGTTGGCATGGAACATGCCGCTGTCGGTATCAAACTCGGCAGTGTATACGCCGTCCGGCAGAGCGGCGGTCTCCGTGACTTCGGATGCGGCGGAACTTGCCGCGCTGGAAGGGGCCTCGGAAGAGACGGCCGACGGAGCGGTGGAAGAAGCGCCGCAGCCTGCCAGAGAAGCGGCCAGCAGCACGGTGACAACGGAAAGGGAAAGCATCTGTTTGCAGCGCATAGAAAAATACCTCAATGTTTCAGAATCAGAAAGGGAGAAACTCCCTGCAGGTCTCAGTATACCACAATCCTGTCAAAAAGAAAAATTGCCCGAAAAGATCACTCCCTCCGGGCAATTTGGCAGTTATTTTCAGCCGTTCAGAGAATCAATGGCAGCCTTGGTGTGGGCAACGTACAGCTCCTGAATGGAGGGCACTTCGCCCAGACCGGCGATCTGGCAGTCCACAGACTCAAATGCACCGGAAGCGTTGAACTGGCTCAGCCAGGAATCCTCGTCTGCACCGGCCATGTCGTTGTTGGCGTGGTCGCCTGCAACCACCATCAGGGGACGCAGGACGACCTTGGTGTAACCGGCGGCCTTCACAGCCTCGATCACGTTCTCGCAGGCGGTTTCCTCGGGCTCACCCTCCACGGTGCCGATGAACACATTGTCATAGCCCAGGGTCTGCATGGTGGTCTGCATCTGGCTGTAGCTCACCTTTGCAGTGTGGGAAGTGCCGTGGCCCATGAACACGAAGGCGACCTTCTCGGCAGCGGCGGCGTCCAGGCTCTCGTAACCGGCATCCTTCACGGCGGCCTCGGTCACGGCCTTGGCAACCACTTCCTTGTCGGAGTTGATCACGGTGGCGTCAGAGCCGACCTCGCCCAGCAGGGGCTCAGCCACGGCAACGCTCTCGAACTTGTCGCGGTAGGAGTCGATCATCTCCATCATCTCGTCGTACTCAGCACCATGCATCAGATGGGTGGGCTGCACGATCAGGTTCTTCACGCCGTTGGCCACAGCGCGGTCCATGGCCTGCTGCATGTTGTCGATCTTCTCGCCGTCACGGGCCTGCACATGGTTGATGATGATCTGTGCGGTAAAGGCGCGGCGCACGCTCCAGTCAGGGTAGGCGGCCTGCAGGGCGTCCTCGATGCCCTTGATGTCCTTCACACGGCTGTCGTTGAAGGAGGTGCCAAAGGAGACCACCAGCAGCTCGTTCTCGCCGATGTTGTCCTCGTTGCGGGCGGCATCCTTGGAAGCATCGCCGGTGTCACGGCCAAAGTAATCGGGGTCAGCATTTTCGCCTTCCACCAGCTCCTTCTGAGCGTCGGTCAAGGCGTCCCAGGCAGCCTTGGCAGCAGCACACTGCTCGTCGGTGTTGTCGTTGCGCTCCTGGACATAGATGGCATCGATCAGGTCTGCCACGTTCTTTGCGGCAGCCTCGTCGGCGTCCTCGCCGGATGCTTCGCTGCTGGCAGCGGCAGAAGAACTTGCTGCGCTGGAAGCGGTGCTGGATGCGGCGCCGCCGCAGCCGCTGAGCACACCGGCACACAGAGCCAGGGCAGTCAGGGCGGCAGCAGCCTTGCGGATGTTGCGTTTTCTCATGATGAGTTCCTTTCCTTTTTGTTCGTACAGAACAGTTTGCATACCCCTGAACATGGCGCTGAAAGGGCGTTTTCCGCAAACAAAAAAGGCCTTTCTGCTTGCGGAATGGCAACACAAAAAGACCCATGATCCATAGGCTTTTCGGCACGACCAATTCCTCGTGGTCCGGAGCGGTGCGCTCCTGTACCAACAGCAGGCAGGTTTCCTGGCTGAAAGATCTGCGCCCGCCGCCGCCTTCCCAAAGCAACGCTTCAGTGGCCGGTGCCAGAAGCACCCGGGCCGCGGGCTCCCTTATCACAGTGACGAGATCGTGCGGGATTTGCACCCGCTTCCCTTTTAACGTTCCTGCCGCGGCAAAGCGCCTGCGGCGGAACGCACCTGCTGTTTTTGTTCAGTTCGCAGAAAAGTATAGCACAGTACCGGTAAAAACGCAAGAGCAGCATAAAACAAGCCCCCGACCCTACACGA
>UMCM01017716.1_pt1 | contig 31223 bp, 22 predicted proteins | sample 1964231 | NCBI WGS metagenome assembly UMCM01 (sample SAMEA4835968, study PRJEB28245) | human gut metagenome | biome: gut microbiome; material: fecal sample | place: Denmark | collected 2008
TGCCGTGCAGAGAAGAATAATCCTTTGCATATTGGTGAACCGGGAGTAGGAAAGACGGCTTTGGTCTATGGGCTTGCCAAACTTATCAATGAAGATAAGGTGCCTGATCGTCTGAAAGGTGCCCGCATCTACAGCATGGACATCGGACAGATGTTGGCTGGTGCCCAATATCGTGGTGATTTTGAGAAACGCATCAAGCTGGTCATGGCTGGTGCTGCCAATGAAGGTAATGTCATCATCTATATTGATGAGATTCATAATATCATTGGCGCCGGACGTGGTTCTGACGGCAGTCTGGATGCTTCCAATATGCTCAAGCAGTATCTGGAGGCTGGTGACATCCGCTTTATCGGCTCTACTACTTACGAGGAGTACAACCGCTTCATGGCTAAGAGCAAGAGTATTACCCGCAGATTCCAACAGATAGACATCAAGGAACCTTCTGAGGAGGAGACTATCAAGATACTGGAGGGATTGCAATATAAGTACAATAAGTATCATGGCGTGACTTACCGCAAGGATGCTCTGGAGTATGCTGTGCGTGCCAGTGCCAAATACATCAGCAACCGCTGTCTGCCGGATAAGGCTATAGATCTCATCGACGAGGCGGGTGCTTATCTGGAGGTGCATCCTGTGGAATATCGCCAGCGTTCTTACGTTACTAAGGCGATTATCCAGCAGATTCTTACCAAGGTTTGTAAGATTGACGCAGCTGCCATCAAGGATGAGGACAACGATGCTTTGGCAACGCTCCAGCAGCGTATGATCGACAAGATTTATGGTCAGGATAAGGCGGTAGATAAGGTGGTTGAGGCTGTGATGATGGCAAAGGCAGGCTTGATAGATGATGACAAACCATTGGCTTCGCTCCTCTTTGTGGGACCTACCGGAGTGGGAAAAACCGAGGTGGCAAGACAGTTGGCTAAAGAACTCGGCATAGAGTTGGTGCGCTTTGATATGAGTGAATATACCGAGAAACATACCGTGGCAAAACTCATCGGTTCGCCTGCCGGATATGTGGGTTATGAAGATGGAGGCCTCCTGACCGATGCCATCCGCAAGACGCCAAACTGTGTGCTCCTGCTCGATGAGATAGAGAAGGCGCATAGCGATATCTACAACATCCTGCTCCAGGTGATGGATTATGCCCGATTAACCGATAATAAGGGACAGAAGGCTGATTTCCGTAATGTGATTCTCATCATGACCTCAAATGCCGGAGCTCAGTATGCTTCACAGGCAAATGTAGGTTTCAACAGTAATGTTTCCCGTGGTGATGCGATGCTTGCACAGGTGAAGAAAACCTTTAAGCCTGAGTTTATCAACCGTCTGTCTGATATGGTGGTGTTCAATGATATGGATAAGCACATGGCAGAGTTGATTCTCCATAAGAAACTGCGTCAACTTGATGAGAAGTTGGCTGCCAAAGGTGTGAGTCTTAGTCTGACGGATACTGCTTTCGGACAGATGCTGAAATGGGGCTTTACCAAGGAGTATGGTGCCCGTGAGATGGACCGCGTCATCGGAAATCGTCTGAAACCGCTTTTAGTGAAGGCTTTGCTCTTCGGTAAGTTGAAGAAGGGCGGTCAGGGTATCGTTGACTTTGACGGCAAGGAGCTCATCATTAAGGATGTTCGTCCTTTAAAGAAATAATGCTAAAGACTATAGTTTTGAGTTATGATATTTCAGATAGATGATACTGCTGATGAGATTTACTTCCCAGATCCCCATCTTGGCGAATCAGACGGATGCTTTGCTGTGGGCGGTGATTTGAGTATAGACCGCCTGCTGTTAGCTTATAGCAATGGCATTTTCCCCTGGTACAGTTTTAGAGACCAGGAGGAGCCATTATGGTTTTGTCCGATGAAGAGATTTGTCATCTTTCCTGATGAAATCCATGTGAGCCATTCGATGCGGACGCTCATGAATAAGGACAAGTATTCGGTGGGCATCAATGAGGCTTTCGATCAGGTAATCATGGAATGCGCTAAAAGCAATCACCGCAACGAGGAGGATGGCGCCTGGTTGGGCATGGACATCATACAGGCTTATACCAATCTCCACGAACAGGGGTTTGCCGCAAGCGTAGAGGTTTGGGACAAGGAGACTGATGAACTGGTAGGTGGTCTTTATGGAGTAACCATCGGAAAGGTCTTCATTGGTGAGAGTATGTTCTCAAAGGTTCCGTCAGGTTCCAAACTTGCCCTCATCTTCTTAGCTCGCTTTATGAAGGAACATGGAGGAAGAATGATAGACTGCCAGTTGGAAACAGCCCATCTGAAGTCGATGGGTGGCAGGTATATTTCTTATGAGGAATATATGGAGATCATGAATGATGATTAGGGAAATCATGCATGAAAGAATACAATCATGCATGAAGCATAAAAGAGTTTCTCTTTTGAATAGAAAATAATAAAGGTTAGGTTCCCGATTCTGGGGAACCTAACCTTTATTTATTATCTAACTTTTTGCTTTTTATTTTGAATATCGGTGTGCCGATGCAGCCGTTAGGTGCCTGAATATGCAGCATCGCACAAACGGTAGCGGCAATATCCGTCATATAGTGAGGCTGGGCACTCTCGCCGTGCTGGATGCCCCAACCCATAAACAGGCAAGGAATATGGATATCGTATGGATTCCATGCTCCGTGGGTAGTTCCCTTGCTGCTGTAATAATCGTAGTGACCTGGTTTCAGTACAATCTGAACACCTCCGCTGCGCTCGCGGTTATAACCGTTAATGGCGCGGAACTTCAGCTCTTCAGGGATGCTCTCGATAGAGGTCTTCTCCATGTCGAAGGCATAGTGCACGTCCTTGTCCTTCTTCAGTCTGTCTACTACCACCTGCTTGATGGCTGTATAATCCAAACCGAGTTCTTCGATGATGTCTGTATTGAAGAATACCTGATTGTTCATGATGGTCTTCACGAGATTCTTGTCGGTATTGAACTTTGCCTTTAATACCTTGTTCAGTTCTTCTGTCATTTCCTTCTTGTTCCAGATGCCGGCAGGGATTCGCTGGTCTTGCAGGAAGGTGGCGTTGTTTACGCCTCCATGGTCGGCGGTGAGGAAGGTGAGATAATTTCCCTTGCCCACGGTCTGGTCGAGATAAGCGAAGAAATCTGCCAACGCCTTATCAAGTCGGAGATAGCAATCCTCTGTTTCGATGGCGTTCACGCCCACCTGATGACCGATGTAGTCGGTGCTTGAACAGCTGATGGCCAGCACGTCAGTATCTGTGTTTCTACCCAGGTTCTCGCCCTCGATGGCAGCCTTGGCAATATCGAAAGTCAGGTTGCAGCCGAATGGAGTGTTGCGGAGAATCTTGTAACCATGCTTCTTGTATAGGGCAGGCAAGTCGAGTGGCAATATCGCCTTCTCGCCCTCAGCGATGCCGTTCTCATAGTTGTTGTCATCGCTGGTGCTCTCCTTGTAGGAATCGATAGGGTAGAGCGTCTCCCATTTCTGTGAAAGATACTTGTTTGGCAGTTTCTGCTTGTTGAACTTGTTCACCCACTCAGGCAGTCTTTCCATATAGAAGGTGCTGGTGATGAACTTGCCCGATTTATCATCAAACCAGTAAGCGCCATTGGCGTGGTGACCGGCAGGGAGGATGGAAGCTCTGTCTTTCAAGGCCACGCCCACCACCTTAGAGCGGTTGTTTGTGGCCAGACGGAGTTCGTCGCCGATAGTGGTTACCCACAGATTTCGAGGCGACATCTTGCCCGCCTTGCTGTCAGATCCCACAGGGTTCACGGTATCATCAGCAGTACAGTACACAATCTTTCCATCCTTCACGAAGTTATTGCCAGCAATTCCGTGGATAGAAGGCACGGAACCGGTCCAGATAGAAGAGTGACCGATGGCTGTAACCGAAGGGATATAAGGAATCTTGCAGTTTTCCACGCTGAATCCTTCGCCGAGCATTCTCTTGAATCCGCCGTCTCCGTAGCGGGCATAGTAACGATAGAGATAATCCCATCGCATCTGGTCGATAACGATGCCTACAACGAGCTTAGGACGTTGAGGCTGAGCCAGTGCGATGCCGCAGAAGCAGCATAGTACGAAGATGAGTTTAAAAATCTTATTCATTTCTCTACATGTTATTTGACACATCTATATCTGATATAGATAGATTGTAATATGTTTTAAATACGCTTGCAAAGATACAATATATTTTGGGATAAAACAATAAAAGCAGAAGAAAATTCATGGAATGGAGACTTCGTAAGGAAAAGCTCTTCACTTTTAATATTTAAGTACTTGATATTCAGTAAGATATTAGGTGAATAGTGAGCGATACTCTTCACCTGCTATCATCATTCTAAAAAAAAATATCTATTTGCATGTTACAAAGTAAATCTACGAAACAGCCTACTGTCGGATACTCTGTCAGTTAGCTGTTCTAGGTCCGCGAGTTAGCTGTCCTAGGTTCGCCAGTTTACTGTTTAAGCATAGTAGCTGGCTGGCGAACACTCAAAAGCGAAAAAACTCTATGATTGAAAAAAAAACTCCTAAAGGAGTGAACTTTTCAGATTTTATTTGTATTTTTGTCATGTCGTTCAGTATTTTACTGTTTTTTAGCAACACTAGGATAAGTGAATTTACTGACGTGGCAATATTCTGAGTAACTTTAGGTTGTTCTGCTGCTTGTGAAAATATAGAGTTTATAGTGTTGCGGAAATTATTTAAATAATAAAGTCATGAAGGGGAGAACTATAAAAAAAGTATTTTTGTTGGTGCTTTTGCTGGTATCATCAGTTGTTGTTGAGGGAAAAAAAGATGTAGAAATTATAGGTAAAGATATGGATAGTTCGGGCTTGGCATCTTCCTACACAGGACATGATTTTTATATCAGTGGTGTTGATGCTGCGTATCTGGATCATATATGTTGGAAGTATATCTTGCCATCGAGTGATGGGAAAGAGAATGTTGTCATTCAAAAAAGTGACACGAAAGAGTTCTCTATCCCACAAATCGATGATGCCAGTAAGTATCATATCAATATCAATGGTGATATTGATGCCAAGATAGTTTTAGAGGGAGAGGTGAGAGGACTGAAAATATCTTGTGTTTATAATTTGACTCTTGAATTAAAGCCTAGAATCAAAAATGTAAAGGTGGTAAAAATCGTTAGTAATATGCCAAAGAACGATTCTTATGATGTGTATTATGATGTTGAATATGTTGGTAGCGATGAATTGTTTATCAGTGTAGAAGAGGAATATGGCAGTGCTATGTCATGTAAGGTAATCAAAGAGCCGTTTTATGCTCATGTTAAATCAGCAAATGTCACTGCTCCTTATTATGCTTGGATACATATTTCGGCAGAGAACAAATATGGTAAGGATGTATATACTTTAGAGCTACCTCCATATGGCAATGTTGCTGGAATAAATAACCTGCAGTTAGATGACAAGCATTTTATTGTTAGGGATTTGTATGGCAATCGTAAACTATCGGCAAATAGCTTTGGCAGATTGCAGAGTTTACCTGCTGGTGTGTATCTGGTGGAAGTTTATTCTGGCAAAACAAGAATAAAGACTATAAAGTTTTATAAGAAATAAAGCACTAGGGAATGCTCTAATAAGGATATTTGAATACGAAAAAAGCAGTTAAGTGATTTCTGCTTAACTACTTGATTTTTCAACGTCGGCAAGCTGGTGACTGAACCAGGAACATTCTGATTATGGGCTTGTTTTAGCGATTCATGTTAAAAGAAGATAATATGCAATATTTTTCATTTGATAGTGTATTGATAGGTAAAAAAACTAAAAATACATTATGGGAAAAGATTATAGATTGGTTATTAAACCATTTTATGCCGATGGCTAATCCAACGTTGGATAAAAATCTTGGCTACGTTAAAGAATGGTACATAGAGTATGATGACGTAGAAGAATATACTAATAGGGAAGTGGGTGTAGCTGAAAATGGCTTGGTGGTGTTCAAAGCTCCCTTTGAAGAAAACTGGGGGTATTGGTGTGATAATGACATGACTATGGATGATTATCGAAATCTCAATATTCATGCAATATCAAAGGAAGCGTTTGAGAAACTTTGGAACGAAGAGATACAACTTCCTTTTGGGACAGAATCAAATAGTTCTAAGTAAGATGGATAAATTGATTGAACTTATAAAGAGCAAATCCTTCTCTGCTGCAGAAAAGCTGTTGAGAAAGGAACTTGCTTTGTCACCAAATAACTGCTATTTGTTGACTCAACTTGCAAATGTCCTATGGAACAGATGCAAAGATAAGGAAGCTTTGTCTTATGCCGATAAAGCAAAAGAGGTATGCCCTGTCATGCCTCTCTTGAATTATACTCGTGGCAGAATCCTTTGGTCATTAGAAAAATATGAACAATCCATAGAAGAGTGGGATGTTGTTTTAAATATGACTGTTGAGGAGGTTGCGGAAAATGGCTATGGTGTCAGATGGGCAAAGAAACTTTTGCGGAATACGCAAAAACAAATAGATCAAATTCAAGCAAACTTGCAACGAAAAAAGCAGTTAAGCTATTTCTGCTTAACTGCTTGATTTTCAACGTGGACCAGCTAGGGCTTGAACCTAGGACCTCCAGATTATGAGTCTGTTGCTCTAACCAACTGAGCTACAAGTCCATTGAATTTTTATCAAATTCGAGTGCAAAGATAATAGAATTTGAGCAAATAACCAAATAATTTCTTAAAAATTTTCTTAGAATCAGAAAAATACCGTATCTTTGCACCCAATATGTGCGTGCGTACGTATGTGTGCATGACCAATGATATACAAAGAAGAATTTCTATTTAGAAATGGACATAGACAAAAATAAAAGAATCGGTCTTACCGACGAACAAGTAAAACAGAGTAGGGAGCAACATGGGCGTAACGTCCTCACTCCTCCTCAACGTACATCATTATGGAAATTGTATTTGGATAAGTATCGCGACCCGATTATCCAAATACTTCTTGTGGCAGCTTTTGTATCCCTTATCCTTGCTTTTATCGAAAAGAATTTCATGGAGACCATCGGTATCTTCGTGGCAGTTTTCCTTGCTACTACCGTAGGTTTCTACTTTGAGCGTGATGCGGCTAAGAAGTTTAATCTGCTTACGGCGCTCAGCGAAGAACAGCCGGTGAAGGTGCGCCGTAATGGTAAGGTGATGGAGATTCCCCGTCACGATGTGGTGGTGGGAGATGTGGTGCTCGTAGAAGTGGGCGACGAGGTGCCTGCCGATGGCGAACTCACCCTTTGCAACGATCTGCAGATTAATGAATCTACCCTTACGGGCGAACCCGTTACCGAGAAATCTCTGGAGGGTGGTGGCGATGGAGCTTATCCCCGCAACGTCATTCTCCGTTCTACCATGGTGATGAATGGCAGAGGTGAGTTTGTGGTTACTGCCGTGGGCGATGCTACCGAGATTGGTAAGGTGGCGAAGAAATCTACCGAACAGACTTCGGTAGAGACACCGCTTCACATGCAGCTCGATAAGTTGGCAAAGATGATTTCCAAGGTAGGCTCCGTGGTATCTGTGGCAGCCTTCTTCATCTTCCTGATTCATGATATTCTTACCAACCCGGCATGGGGCGGTAAGGATTATTTCTATATGGCAGAAATCGTGCTGAAATACTTCATGATGGCTGTCACCCTGATTGTGATGGCGGTGCCTGAGGGATTGCCGATGGCGATTACCCTTTCTCTGGCACTCAATATGCGTAGAATGTTGAAGTCGAACAATCTGGTGCGCAAGCTCCATGCCTGCGAAACCATGGGTGCTGTTACCGTGATCTGTACCGATAAGACCGGTACGCTTACCCAGAACAAGATGCAGGTGAGCGTCCTGGAACTCAAGCAGGGCGATGAGGCACTGCTCGATATTGCCATTGCCCTCAACTCTACAGCCGAATTGAATGATGGCAAACCTATCGGAAACCCTACCGAGTCGGCTCTCCTGCTTTGGCTCGATGCCCAGGGCAAGGATTATGAAGAACTCCGCAGGCAGGTGAACGTGCTCAAGCAGTTGCCTTTCTCTACCGAGAGAAAGATGATGGCAACCTTGGCAGAAGTTGATGGCGATACCTATCTCTTCGTAAAGGGTGCGCCTGAAATCGTGATGAAGAAATGCGTCATCGAAGATAGAATGCTGAGACAGACTGCCGAAGAACTCGATGAGTGGCAGCATAAGGCTATGAGAACCCTGGCGTTCGCCTATAAGAAGATAGAAGCTTCTATCATGAGAACTTCCAGAACCTCTACTGCCGAAGTGGTAGCACTTCTCGATGCCAACGATCTTCAGTTGCAGGCCATTGCTGCCATTGCCGATCCTATCCGTCCGGATGTTCCTGCTGCCGTGCAGGAGTGCCGCCATGCGGGTATCGAGGTGAAAGTGGTTACGGGTGATACGGCTGCCACCGCCTTGGAGATCGGTAAGCAGATAGGTGTCTTCGAAGATGAACCTGAGAATATCGGAGCAGATGGCTCCCTGACTTCGCTCGACCAGCAGATGATTACGGGCGAACAGTGGGAGGCTCTTTCTGATGATGAGGCTTACGAGCGCGCGAAGGATATCCGCGTGATGAGCCGTGCCCGTCCTACTGATAAGCAGCGACTGGTGGCTATGCTCCAGCAGCGTGGCGAGGTGGTTGCCGTAACAGGCGACGGTACCAACGATGCTCCGGCGCTTCACTATGCACATGTGGGGCTGTCATTAGGTTCTGGAACTTCCGTAGCGGAGGAGGCTTCGGATATGACCCTGCTTGATGATTCCTTCAAATCTATCGCCAATGCCGTGATGTGGGGACGTTCGCTCTATCGCAACCTGCAGCGTTTCCTCTTCTTCCAGTTGGTAGTAAACGTGGCAGCCCTCCTGCTGGTGCTTGGCGGCTCGGTCATCGGAACAGAGATGCCATTGACGGTTACTCAGATTCTCTGGGTGAACCTTATCATGGATACCTTTGCAGCCCTGGCACTCGCCTCATTGCCTCCATCTCACGAGGTGATGAAGGAGAAGCCACGCAAGGCATCTGATTTCATCATCAACAAGAGCATCGGTTTCGGCATTCTGTTCTGCGGCATCGTCTTCTTCCTCGTGATGTTTGCCCTGTTGGTTTACTGCGAGCGCAGAGGCAAGGGTGGAGTAGATGTGCATGAGCTGACCATGTTCTTCACCACCTTCGTGATGATCCAGTTCTGGAACCTCTTCAATGCCAAGGCGCTGATGAGTCATCACACCGCTTTCCGCCATTTCCTGAAGGATAGGGGAATGATCTTAGTGCTTGTTTTTGTCTTAGTGGGCCAGTGGATCATCGTAACCTTCGGTGGCGAAATGTTCCGCACTACACCTTTGTCACTTCACGAGTGGCTGCTCATCATCGGTTCAACCTCTGTTGTGCTTTGGGCGGGCGAGCTGTGGAGAGCATTCAGGAGAATGATAACTAAGAGAAGATAGTCCAATGATTAAGATAGAATGAATACAATACATTACAACGAAACAGTGCAATTGCAGCCTTGCGTGGCAACTATCGGTTTCTTCGATGGGGTGCATCGTGGACATCAGTTCCTGATCCGTCATCTTGTAGAAACCGCCAGTCAGGAGGGTTTGCAATCAACTATCATTACTTTTGATGAGCATCCTCGCAAGGTACTCCAAAGCGATTATCAGCCGGAGATGTTGAGTACACTCGATTCAAAACTTCTCCTCCTTTCAAAAACAGAGGTGGATAATGCTGTTGTCTTGCATTTCGATAAGGCGATGGCTGCGATGTCAGCGCGCGAGTTTATGCAGAAGATACTCTATGACCATCTCCATGTCAGGAAACTTTTTATCGGTTATGATCATCGTTTTGGTCATAACCGTTCTGAGACTTTCGGGGATTACGTGCGCTACGGCAAAGAACTGGGTATTGAGGTCATCAGAAATGATGCCTTCCGGATAGATGACATCAATATTTCTTCCTCTGTCATCCGTTCCTTCCTGAAAGAAGGTGAAATAGAGATGGCCAACCAGTGCCTGGGTTATCCTTATACCATTATCGGTCAAGTAGTGAATGGTTATCATGAGGGAAGAAAACTCGGATTTCCGACTGCCAATCTGGACATCTCGCATTTCGAACAGTTGATTCCTGCTACAGGAGTTTATGCCGTAAAGGTTCGTATAGAGAACTCTATGACTTGGAAACAAGGCATGATGAATGTGGGCGATCGACCAACTTTTAATGGCAAGCAGATTACGCTGGAAACGCATATCTTCAATTTCGAGGGTGATATCTATGATCAACTGCTGCTTGTCAGTTTTGTCAAGCGTATCCGTGGTGAACAGAAATTTGATAGTCCTGAGGAATTGGCAGAACAGTTGAAGGAAGATGAAAAAACAGTAGTGGAATTTTTAAATAAGGAGATTGACAATGGCAAAGATTAATTTTAAAAAAGGTCTGACAGACATAGTTTTATACATTATTATATTTATAGTCGTACAGATATTTCTGACTTATGCTGGAGCAGGCATTTGGGCTGCTGTCAAGGGCGAAGGTTATCAGGCAACTCTTCTTGCTATGCGTACGGGAAATAATGCCATCCTGACGGCGCTGACTACGGTATTCAGTAATGTCATCACCCTCATCATTTTCCTGAAGGCTAAATGGACTCCCCTTACTCGTAACTATCTGCAGTCAAAGCCTTTGATCAGTCTGTTGTGGGTAGCTTTGTTTACTCTGGGCGCTATCATTCCATTGGAGTTTGTCTATGAGCAGATAGGCGTCGAGATGGATGCGGATACCGAGCGGGTATTTGCTTCGCTGATGAAGGAGCCTTGGGGCTATGTAGCTATCGGTATATTGGCACCTCTGGCAGAGGAAATCGTGTTCCGTGGCGCTATCCTCCGTACTTTGCTTGATATGGTAAGCAAGAAGAATCATTGGGTTGCCATCTTCATTTCTGCAGCTGCGTTTGGCTTGATACATGGCAATAAGGCGCAGTTTATTAATGCCCTCCTGATGGGCTTGCTTTTGGGATGGATGTATTATCGTACCAAGAGTCTTGTTCCGGGCATTCTGATGCATTGGGTGAACAATACGATGGCTTATGTCTTGAATAATCTCATGCCACAGAGCGATGGTAAACTCATCGACCTCTTCCATGGCGATGAGAAGACTGTATATTATGCTGTAGGTTTCTCGCTCTGTATCATGATACCAAGTTTTATCCAGATGATCTTGAGGCTTCAGAAACCGAAAAATGTTCCTGCTAAATCCTGAAATGAGGAAATCATAACTAAATAGAAAGCTTTCAATAAAATACGATATAGGAAAAAGGCTGCTCCAAAAATGGTGCAGCCTTTTTTGATTATTGAATAATCAGTATTGTAAAAGATAAAATTATTTGCTGAAAGTTACATTCTCCACATGGTCATTCACGTAGATATTCGCCATATCTGCCGTCTTATACCATTTTGGCTTCCCTGCCATATCGTCTGAAATAACCTTGCCGTTGATGGAGAAATTCTCGAAATGGATGTTCTTTACCATTCGGCTTTGGTCGTAACCGGCGATGATGCCCATATTAGGAGCATCCTTGCCCGTGTAGGCGATGTTGCGCAGGGTGATGTCTTCGATACCTCTGCCTGGTGCAGAACAATATTTCTTGTTGAAGCAGACGCGGATGTTGAAGAGCATTCCCTTGCGGATGTTGTCGATGTGGAAGTCCTCGAAGGTGACGCCTTTTACCAGGATGTTGTCGCCATTGTTGATTCCGATGCAACCCTGGTAGTCTATCTGGTTCTCGGCATGTTCTAAGATGTCAATGTCCTTATAGAGCACGTTGGTGATGTCTTCGTTTTCTGGAGTCTCGCTGTGCAAGCCTATCATGATAGGATGAGCCACGTCTGCCCACATCACAAAGTCCTTGATGGTAATGTTCTTGCAACCGCCATGATAGTTCTTGCGGGTGCAGTAGATAGTGGAACAGTCGTCGCTGGTACGTGCAAAGAGATGCTCCTGATACACGTTGTTGCTGGCGAAGATGTTGAATCCGTCGCCCCAGCCATACCAGCTCATCACCTTGGCGTTCTTCACGGTTACGGAATCGCTGCCGCCGATAGGCAACTGGGTGGTGAGAGGTCCGTCGATATACACATTCTTGGAATATCTCACCATGATACCCTCATGTCTTCCTGGCATGACGATGCCGTGACCGAGAATCTTGACGTCTTTTGAACCATAGGTGGATAACCACCCCTTGATGACGGCTCCGTTGTCAATAAAGACAGTCTTGCCTGATGCAATGTGAATAGAATCGCCCTTGAAATCGTGAACGCCCGGGCCGAAATACATCAGATCTTTTTTCTTTTTTACTTTTGGCTTTTCTAATACGTTGTCTGCGAAGATTTGGAGATTCTGGTAGATGTTGCCGTTGATCTCTACGGAGAGGTAGCGAGGACGGTCGAGCGAGAACGTCAACGTATTGCCCTCCTGCTTAGCCTCTATTCCGTAGGAATTCGGACGAATCTTATAACTTTTGATATTCTGAGCTATGCTCTTTACCTGTATTTCAACTTTACCTTCGAATTCAAACTTAGCTACGGATGTGATCTCTACATTGTGCTTGGCATCAGCCACCCTATCCACCTTGAAGGCGTAGGTGTCGATGTCTTTCCAATCTCCTCCATTGACACGTGCTTGCACTTGGAAGTCTTTCTTCAGTTCAATGCCTGCTGGTGCCTTGCTCACAACCAGGCGATCCTTGGCGATGGCAGAGAGAGTCATGATGCAGAGAGCTAATGTTATTAATGTCTTATTCATAAAATGATCTTGTTTTTAATGATTCTTTATTATTATACGAATATAAGACTTAATATACTGATGCGAAAATGCAAAGAGATTGCGATTTATCAGTTGTTTCAAGTAAATGTCTTGCTCATTTTTAGGGCAAAGTTTATTTGATTTACTTTGCCAGTTTGTTGTAGTCCAGTCCCCATTGCTTGGCAAGCTTCTTGGCTTCTTTCTTGGTCAGGTGAACCATGGCTCCATGCTTCGGTTGGGTGAAGTTGGTGGAGAACATCACGCCGTGAATTACATAAAAATGAAGCCAGCTTCATCTGTCAATGAAACCGGCTTCGCCATTGGATGAAATAGGCTTCATAGCTGATCGAAGCTTACTTCATGTATTGAGTATCTAAAATTCTATCTTTTTATCACCTTTTTGATGATTACCTTACCTGTATTGTCAGTTGACTTCTGGATATACACACCCTTAGTTTTGCCATTGGTCTGTACGCCAGATACGGTGTAGTATTGTGTATTAATGTTTTCACCCTTTTCTGATACTCCTATGTTTGTAATACCTGTAGGGAGTTCTTCATCCTTGACCGGTATGAATACAAATGGGAATTTAGTCAGACCGGCTGTTCCCTTTGTTTCCAGAACACCATTCTCATTTGCTTTCCAGTATTCTTCTTTGGTAAGGGTTCTGACTGCAACATGATCAGAACCAATCAGACCACGGATGTAGTATGGGAAATAGGCTTTTTTAGCCATTTTGGTCGCATTCAGATATGGAGTGTTACCACCTATCAGACAAGAGAAATTATATTTAGGAGTCTTGGTGGTAGCTCCCTTTACTTCAGCAATCCATACCTGAGAAGCATCGTAACGTCCGTCTTCTTTTACCAGTGGAGTAAATGATGGCATGGCTTCACCCTGATTCTTATAGGTAAGATAGGCATCGCTTTCCACATCGTAGATGGCATATTTACCTGCTTCCAGAACTACATAATTCTCGTTCATGACCATCACATGATAGGTCAGCTTCTGGTCGAAGTTCTCACCTGTGATGTGCAGCGTGTAGTCTCCGCTGGTCAGTCCTTCTGTCAGATCCAGATATTTACCTTCGGTACCATTGCTCCATGTATATTTGACATTGACAATATTTTCTGGTGCATTAGCATAGAGTACGAGAGCGTCTCCCTGATTGACAATCAGGTCCAGAGAATCTGAAACCAGACGGTTGTTCAGCAGCGCACAAGGCTGCAATCCTTTGACATGGATGCGGAAAGTAATCGTCTGAGCCAATCCGCCCTGGTTGATAAACTGACCCTTGATTTCTCTATCCGAGATTAAGGATGAAAGGGTTATGGAAGTACCAGTTTGTCCTGTGCTCCATTTGCCGTCTCCCCAACCGCTGGCGCCGCCGACATTGAGAGTAACATTGCTTCCACAAGGTACAATAGCTTCTGTAGCACCGACCCATATGTCATTGCAGTAGATAGAACTGCTTACTGTGGTAGGAGTACAATCTGCATTTACTGCAATAGAGAACATCTGCTCGCTTTTAATGCCGTTTTCATTGGTATATGTGGCACGATAAATGAAACTCTTGTCTGTAGTGACTGTGATGTCTTTGGTTGTCTCACCTGTATTCCAACTCCAGTTACCAGTATCCACAACACCTTCAGGAAGTTGAGGCATCAATTTGACTGTTTTGCCTTTAGGAAGAGCAGTATTTACATTGATGATGTAATTGTTTTCCAGTCCACCTAATTCATTATGATCGATAATCTTTCCGTCATATTCCATTTTTGGAGTCAATAAGGTAGGTCTGTGCTGCTCGTCGGCAATACCATCGTAAGTACAAGTCAAAACGGAGTATCCCATGTGGTCGTAAGGACCGCTTACTGCTCCCGTCGGACCGCCATCTATTCCCATCTTCTCCAAGGCGATTTCAGAGAAAGGCATCTTTACGCCCTTTACTCCTTCGTAATGTCCGATGACACGTGCCCAGTATGGGCGCATCTCTCCGCGGCTACCTCCATTAGGTCCACCTTGTACCCATGCTTGATGCCATGCAGAGTGACAGTCTGTATAATGATAGTTGACCCATGGCAGATCGTCTCTTCCGTCAAAGTTGTATGCCGCTTGGAATTCAAGACCAGCAGCGATTCGGTTGTCGTGATAGGAGTAGAGGTCATCACCTTGATTCCATGCCGTCTGGCAGATATCAACGGCAAGACCTGCTGCCATTTGGGCATGTCCTTGGTCACGACCGGTTTCCTGCATCTGACCTACCTTTCCGTATGCACCTGTTTCTCCTGCATATTCTGCAACATTAGGCACGAGATTATCTATATATTCATTCAGTCCTCCGTTGTACTTGTCTGTCTCTGTATTCTCTGGTGCCCATGGCCAAGGATAGTTGGCTTTAGCCAGCTCTGCCTGATCGTACTTGTAGTAAGACATTGCCTGGTTATAGATAAAGACATCGTCGCATAGAATACCTACAGACATCAGGGCGAGTGTGTTGCAAAGTCCCCAGTTGCTCCAGTAATGGCCAGGTCGTTGACCTCCATGAGTTGCATCATAGCGCCAGTTGCGCCAGGTATCATTGCGGGAACGCTGGAATCTCATGATAGTGGGATACCAAAGATCCAGCATCCATCTTTTGAATGTATCGAAATCCTTGGCTTTCCATCCTTCATAGTCACGCATCAATTCTGCAGCTTGTGCAAATTCATATCCATAAATACCTCCTGCAAGAGCAAAGTTAGTGTCGCCACCGATACCTTTGCAGGTATTCGCCCAAGCCATCAATACGTCAACGGCATGCTTGGCACACGCTTCATTTCCTTCTATCTTCCAACGAAGTGCATTCTGATAGGCGATGGTTGCTCCACGGGCAGCATTGATATAATTCTGACCAGATCCACCACCACGGATGATGGTTTCTACTGGCCATGTTGCACAGGTAGGTTGTGCAAATTCTGCATTCTTCAAGATGTTATAAGCCTTGGTCACCTTCTCATTACCAGCAGCCAGTTGTGCCTTGATGCGCTCGAAGTCAGCATTGGTATGTAGTCCTCCTGGATGACGGAAGCCACGGTTTAAATCATAGGCTGGCATCAGTTCAGTATCTGTGAAGACCAAACCCTCTGTGGCTTTTACGTTCTGGATAGCAGTTTTCAGGTCTGCCACATATTCGTCTATCACGAATTGTGACAGAGTTTCTTTCTCGCTCTTAGCCTTAATGAGTTCGTAGGTGTCTGAAAGCATGGCTACTGCATCAGCAGTATAGATACTGATATCACCATTGATGAGTGTAGAAGCTTCTTCTAAAGTTGTGTTCAGCGTAGTCAGATTGCCTTGTGTGCCGTGTCGGAATTCGTTATCGTAGTCATCAGCAGCTAAAGCCAATCGGGTCACTTCGCCTCCTGTCAGTGCTCCGTCATAAATACGGATATCTGCCACCTTGGTGTTTTTTAAATATACATCATTGTCAAAAGGAGAGCGACCTATCCAGTTGTATTTAGGCGCTTCTGTACCAAATATTTCTGATATCTTATTGCTTGTTGCGCTCGCCTCCTTCTGACCATTTACATAGAGTGTTCCTTCTGTGCCCTTTTGCACATAGACTACGTTTACCCAATTTCCTTTTGGGGAGACCTGTGTGGCATTGACACTTTTCTCGCTGCCATATCCTGCTGTTGAAGAACCCACTCGCTGGGTATTGAGTGTATAGAAATAGTAGCAACCTTCAGTTTGGGTACATACAGGATTATTGCTGAAAGTGAACAGGAAGTTGCCCAAGCCAGTAATGTCTTGGTTCGCATTTACGTAATAATACATACTGATGGAGAAGTCACTGCATCCAGCCAATACTTTTCCTGTACCTTCGCCCATATCAAAATATCCATTTTCCGACCCCAGGTTCAGTACATGATATTTTCCCATTGTTTCCACTTTGGCGTTATTCATCAAAGTGCCAACAATGTTTCCCCCGGAAATGACTTCTTTGACATTTCCGCCTGTTGCATTTTCAAAGTTGAAATGCAACTTGAGATTTGCACCATCTGCCCACATTCCTAATACATTGAGCAAAGCTGCAAAAACGACGAGTAATCGATTTTTTTTCATATAGTTTATGTTTTTAATTTTTCTTTGTTTTCTTTTTCTTTGTTTCCTTATACAAATAAGTACACGCTGATTACTTATTATAAATGATTTTTTTGATGTTTTATTGTGAAAATCCAATTATTATTGTTATTTTTGCACTTAAATATAAATCATATCTCATAGAAATGAAGAACCTAATCCTGACAATACTTTTTATATGCACTTGCTTTCTGCCGGTAAGTGCCCAATATTTCTATCGCTTATTGAACACCTCTATCGGCTTGCCTGACAATGAAATCAAGTCGCAACTTTGGCTTCCGGATGGAAGGTTGTGTGTCCGTACTTCATCCAGTCTGTCATTCTTTGATGGTTGCACCTTCCGCTCTTTTCCTCCTGTGGTAAGCGAGATGTATCCTATGGATTATGTGGCAGCCTTGCCAACGGCTTATGTGGATGGTCAGCAGCGGGTTTGGATTAAGGAATCAGGACAGATATTGGTTTTCGATTTGACCACAGAAAGATATGTTGGCGATATCAGGGGATTGCTTGCCTCTATGGGCATCAAAGAACGTATCCGTAATTTTTTTATTGATTCAGCTAAAGATTTCTGGTTTGTGACCGTTTCTGGGAAAGTCTTTCATCGGGAGGGAAATTCAAAAGGAAAGGCTGTTGCCGTGCGTGTGCGTGCCAAGGGATTACGGGATGTGGCTAATTGGGCAGGTAATCATTGGTTTGTCTATCATGATGGAAAGATTATGTGCTGGAATGCAGCGATGACAAAGGTTCTTCATAGTCAACTTCTGTGGAAAGGTGAAATGCTGGCGCGTGATTTCGTGCAGTTTTCACAAAACTCGGAACAACTATGGGTGATGTGGAATCATGGTGTTGCTTCATGGCATTCTTTGACCCATCAATGGCAATACAGATATGTGAATGATAAGGATGTTGCGGTCACGTTGTGTGCTGCTTCTCCGAAAATCTGTTATGTAGGACTTCGCAATGCGGGCTTGTTGGCTCTGTCGGCAGATGGAAATACGATGCTCCAGTCAGAATATGAGATGATGAACGGAGATGTTGTAAGAGATGGTGTGCAGACGATTGCTTACCGGGATGGTAATCTGATGATTGGAATGGCAAACCATGGTATATTCTTTTATAATTCCAATATGCAGCGTTTCCCTTACGTCACCTATCAGCAACTTGGCTTGTCTGATGGCAGTGTTCGCCTCAATGACGGAAAGGGAGGAAAAACTTTGGCCGTGGCTTCTCAAAATGTGTATCAGCTCCTGATGCCTCAGATGCAATTGAAGCCTTTGCCTGTGAAAGGCGCTGATTTCATCCGCAGTATAGTGGATAGCCGGAATCGTGTTTGGGTAGGAACCTTTAAGCGGGGATTTTATATGTGGGATGGTCTGGCAACTCACCATTTTATGCAAGGTAGTATTCCGCAGAAAGATATCAACTACAATATCGTAAGAGAGTTCCAGGAAGATGCGCATCATCGCATTTGGGCAAGCTTTCATGGTGGCATAGGTGTTTTGGATGAGAATTGCCGCATCCATCCTCTGAAAGATAAGAATCTGGAAAAATATAAGGTGGTCAATGAGTTCCGGATAGATAAGAATGACGTTATTTGGGCAGCCACTTCGCAGGGATTCTTTGCTTATTCTCTGAAAGATAAGAAGTTTCTGTCTCCTCAGAATCTCGTGGATGATGTGGAGATGCAGAATCTGCTCAGTGGACCCTGCAAGGCCTTGCAGGTTGACAGTCAGGGTTGGATATGGATAGGTTCTCTGAACGGTGTGTTTGTCTTGAACCCGAATAGCAGAAAGGTATTCCATTACGGTTTGAAAAATGGAATGCCCAATGAGATGATCAATGGAATCATCGAGGATCAGTTTGGAAATGTATGGGTGACTACTGCCAATGGCTTGTGCCGCTTTTCTCGTTTGGATGAGCAGAACTTCAGATTAGCGGTCTTTGATGAACAGAATAAGTTGGGCGATTGTAGCTTTAACTGGATGGCAACGGCTCATCTTGCTGGAGGTAAACTCCTTTTTGGCAGCCAGAATGGTTTTTATGTAGTGGATCCTTCTAATATTCAGAATTTGAAATATTCAGGCCACCCAATTTTCACTTCCCTCTTTGTGAATGAACAGGAGGTATTGCCGGGTAAAGAACTGAACGGAAGAGTCTTGTTGGAGAAAGCCCTGTCTTCTACAAGAAGGGTCGTGTTGCGATATGATGAGAACTTTATCACGGTTTATTTCTCTGGTCTGAATTTTGACATGCCTCGCCATACCTATTATAAATATAGGTTGAAAGGAGTCAATGCTGATTGGGTGGAAAGTAGTCCGCAGGATGGTATTGGCGAGGTGAGCTATACCAATCTGGCTCCTGGCGAGTATGAACTCGAGGTATTTTCTGCTGGCTTTGATAAGCAATGGAGCCAACGGTCCATCAAACTCCTTATCGTCATACAACCTCCTTTCTGGGCCACCTGGTGGGCTAAGTTGTGTTACTTGCTGCTTATCGGCGGTGCTATCTTCTGGATTATCCGCAGGAAGATGAAGCAGGATCGCCAGCGAATGGAGGTGGAAAAAAATAAGGAACTGGAGGAAATGAAATACCGTTTCTTCACCAATATCACCCATGAGTTCCGTACGCTCCTTACGCTCATTATCACTCCTGTGGGTAGTGTGCTGAAGCGTACTGCTGATGAGGAAACTCGCCAACAGTTGAAGGGTGTGAGCAAGAATGCAGGCGATCTGTTGCAGTTGGTCAACCAGTTGCTCGATTTTCGTAAGATGGAAACGAATGGAGAAAGCCTTAACTTACGGAGCGGAATCCTCGGTGAATTCGTGGAATATACTACCATGAAGTTTCAATCTTTGGCTGAGCAAAAGCAGGTGAGTCTGGATGTAAATGACCATTCAGACGGTATCTTTATGTGCTTTGATCGTGACAAAGTGGCTAAAATCCTGAATAATCTCTTGTCTAATGCCTTCAAATATACTCCTTCGGGAGGAAAGGTTAGGGTTGAGTTAAGTCAGACTGCCTGTGATGGCCGCCGTTTTGTGCGCATGGAGGTGGTGGATACGGGTTGCGGCATCTCTCCTGAAGACCAGAAACGTGTGTTCGACCGATTCTTCCGTTCTGCCGACCAGAAAACTACGAATGTGGGATCTGGCATCGGCTTGAACATGGTGGCAGAGTATGTGAAGTTGCACCAGGGTAAAATCTCTTTGGAAAGTAAAGAAGGCGAAGGCTCCCGATTTATTGTAGAATTACCTGCCGATCTAAAAGCAGAAACTCATGAGGCTTCTTTGAATCGCCAGACGGATGATTCTTCTAAACAGCAGTCTGCTGCTAATCGTCAGGCGGTTGCTCCTTTGGGTCATCAATTGGGAAATCATCAGTTTATCGATAAGAGTATATTGGTGGTAGAGGATAATGAAGGCTTCCGTCAGTATCTGGTCAAGGAACTGTCTCATATATATAATAAGGTATTGATGGCGGAAGATGGCTTGCAGGGTGCTATGATGGCAGAAGAACACAATCCAGACCTCATCATTACCGATGTGATGATGCCGCGGATGAGTGGCACAGAAATGTGTCGTCGCATCAAGGAAAATCTGCAGACTTCCCATATTCCGGTCATTCTTCTTACGGCATGGAGTACGGATGAGGGGCGGGCGGAAGGCTACAAGGTGGGAGCTGATGCCTATATCGCCAAGCCGTTTGATATGGATGTACTCCTTGCTCGCATCAGTAATCTCCTGGAGAAGCAGGAAAAGAGGATGCATGATTTCTCACATAGTGCTTCGCTGGATGTCAAAAACATTGCCGACTCGGCTCCTGATGAGAAGTTCCTGAAAGAAATCATCTCTTTGATAGAAAAGAATATCACGGATTCTGATTATACTACAGATTCGCTTGCCGCTGATATGGCGATGTCGAGAATGAGCCTATATCGTAAGATGAAAGCTTTGACTGGACAAACTCCTTCCGACTTTATCAGAACGGTACGTTTGAAGGCTGCGGCTGAACTTTTGAAGAGCGGACAGCGCAATGTTTCTGAAGTCTGCTATCTTACAGGTTTTGCCACTCCGCAGAACTTTACCAAGCATTTTAAGGACATGTTTGGCGTTGTTCCTTCCCAATATAGGGGGTAAAAAGGGTGTTGTTACGTTTGATATGTGTTTTTGTTACGGTTCACACATAGGCATATGGGTTTATTCTCTAATTTTGCAGTCGTAAACTAAACCAACGTACAACATGAAACCAACAACTGTAACCCAGCAACAGATGATTGCTGACTTTTATAAGGAATATCAAGTAAAGCTTGTCAACTTTGCTTTAGCTCGCTTGGGCAATTGGCAGGAAGCTGAAGACTTGGTGCAGGATGTGTTTGTCAAGTTGATGACCTATGACGGCATCATCAATAAGACAACCATCCGGTCATTTGTCTTCACCATAACCAATCATGAAGTCATGAATATCCTGCGCCGTAGAGCATGTCGTCACAAGGTGGAAGAGAATGTGGCGTATGAGCAGGAATTGCAGCATTGTGCCGTAGAGCGTGTCGTAGAGTATCATGATATGCTGCGAATGGTCAATTATTGTGTGGATCAACTGACTCCTTCCTGTGCCAAGGTTTATCGTATGACTCTCTTTGATGGTAAATGCGCAGGAGAGATTGCAAAGGAATTGAATGTTTCTAAGCGTACCGTCGAATCCCAGTTGCTCACTTCCCGCAAGAAAGTCAGAATGATGCTTCAGGCGATATAATGTGTAATTAAACCTATACTTCATATAAATCGTAACCCTATTTAACTTTTAGTTTATATGATGAAATCAAAACTGTTTATATTGTGTTTTTTGGCTGTTTGCCAAGTGTGTCAGGCCAACTTCTTGCCTGTTAACCTGAAAGTAAATGGATTGTCTAATCCTGTAGGGATAGATACTTCAAATCCAACTTTCAGTTGGCAGACGGAAAGTGACGAGAGAGGTTTCCTGCAGTCTGCATACGAATTAGTTGTAAGGTCTGCTTCTGGAGCAGAAGTTTGGAAATCAGGAAAGGTTGAGTCTGCTTTGCAAAATCAGATTACATACGCAGGAAGTCCCCTTGTGTCATGTTCCCCTTATTCTTGGACGGTTACAGTTTATGATAAGAATGGTAAAGCATCAGTAGCCTCAAAGGGCACTTTCGAAACTGCTTTCCTCAATGCCAATGAGTGGAAAGCGCAATGGATACAACCTGCCAAAACCTGCAATGCAAAGGTGGAAATTCCGCTCCAGACTTCATGCAGGTATGTCAAACTTGATGTCACCAAGTTGGGACTTCCAGCTTCCACAGATTCCAAGTTCTATTTCTTACAGTTGGCAGAAATGGAAATCTATAGCGGAGAAGAAAATGTGGCCCGTAAGGCTACCTTCAGTGCGAGCGATACCTGGACGATTGGTAACTGGAACTTAAACTATCTTAATGATGGAGTTGTTCAGGGGACAACTTTAGGATATACTACAACACAAAAAGGTAATAATAGCCAGCATGTGTATGTCATTGCCGACTTAGGTAAGGTGATGGACATCAACCGTATTGTGCTTTATCCACGACAGGATGATAAGGCTGCGAGCGGTACAGAAGCAGCTAACTTCCCAACTTCTTATACCATCCAGACATCAGATGATAACAAGAAATATTCTGTAAAGCATAAAGTGGTTGATGGAGTTGCTCCAAGTTTCATCAATACATCTCAGGTAATTCCTTATCTTGGCAGAAACTTTACTGTTGCGAGTGGAAAGAATGTCAAGCGGGCAAGAATCTATGCTTCGGCATAGGGAGTATTTGATATGACTCTAAATGGAAAACCAGTTACCGAAAACAAACTGGAACCAGGAGAGAGCGAGTATGAAAAGACGATACTTTATTCTACATACGATGTTACTTCTATGGTTTTGCAAGGTGCCAATACGCTGATAGCTCGCGTTGCGGGTGGCATCTTTCATGTTGATAAGCTGAATGGAAGATTCTCCAAAGGTGAAGTGGTGAATATTGGTGACAAGGCTTTGAAAGCAGAACTGCATATTGATTATGAGGATGGTACATCTGACGTGATTCTGACTGATGAGCAGTGGACAAGCACTCCTTCGCCTACATTAGGAAGCAATTGGTGGGGCGGTGAGGATTATGATGCCCGTAAGGAAATAGCTGGTATTCGCCAAACTTTCTATGATGTAAGCACTTGGAACCCGGTAAAAGTTGTCGCCTCTCCTTCTTTCAGAAGTAGTCAGGCCAGTGGATTGGGCGTCCTGAAAGCTCGCCAGCATGAACCGGTTCGAGTAGTGGAAGAATGGAAAGCGGTAGGCGTGAAGAGTGTATATAGTGGCGGCTACCATCTCTATGTTGTTGATTTCGGCAGAAACTTTGCAGGGCAGTACCGTTTTAAACTGAAAGGTAAGAGCGGACAGGTTATCACTCTTCGTGAGGGAGAAAGTCTGAATGCTGATGGATCTATCTTCATGGAGAATTACTATACTGGTCCTGCAGATACGTATGAAACTTATACTTTTGCAGGCAAGGAAAATGGCGAGGAATGGGGACCTGAGTTTATGTACCATGGCTTCCGTTATCTTCAGATTATAGGTCTGGATGAGGCTCCCAAGCCGGAAGATTTTACGGCTTTGCGTTTGCGTAGTGATATGGACTTGGCAGGTACTTTCGAAACTAACAACTCCTTGCTCAATGATATACATGTTATCTGCCGTGATGCCATCCAGAGTCAGTTGTATAATAGTATCACCGATTGTCCTCATCGAGAAAAATTGGGATGGCTGGATGTTCCTAATGAGATGTACAACTCTCTGGTTTATAACTATGACATGGAAAATTTCTTCAAGAAAGTAGTATTGGATTGTTTTGATGCACAGTATAGTAATGGAAGGGTTCCAAGTACTGTTCCTCACTTTATGTCGGTATATGATGATGATCCTAACTGGGGTGGGGCTGCCATCTTGGTGCCTTATCGCAGTTGGAAAACCTATGGTGATGTAACGACCATGACTAAGTTCTATCCTCAGATGAAAAAGCTGATGGATTATTATACTTCCAAGACGGTGAATCATATCATGCCTGGAAGCAATTACAGTGTATTGAGCGACTGGGGACAGGAAACGGCTGGAGTCAATCCGATGGTTCCTGGTGAGTTTACCATTACCACCACCTATTATTATATGTTGAATGCGATGGCGGAGATTGCTTCTTTCCTTGGTAAGAATGTAGATGCAAAGGGATTCCTCACTCAGGCTCAGAATACGAAGAAAGCTTTCAATGAACGCTTTTATAAGGATGGAGTTTATGAATACGGACAGCAGTCTGAATTTGCTATGCCTCTCTATTACGGACTCGTAGATCAGGAAAATGAAGAGTTGGTAGCAGCTAAGTTGGCTGAGCGTGTAAAGAAAGATAACTACAAGATTAAGACTGGTGAAATCGGTTTGAAACCATTGTTTATGTCTTTAGCGAAGTATGGATATAATGACATTGTTTATCAGATGGCAAATCAGACCGATTGTCCAAGCTATGGATATTGGGTAAAACAGGGTTACACTACCACTCCTGAATATTGGGATGTTGGAGCTTTCTCCCAGAATCACTGTATGATGGATCATATCGAGGAATGGTTCTTCTCTCAGTTGGGTGGTATCCGGAATGAAGGCAATGCTTTTGATGTAATTCGCATCGAACCATGGATTCCTGAAGATATGGATCATTTGGATGTAACGACACGCAGCATTTATGGAAATATTCGTTGCCATTATGAGCGTGGGGCTGATGACGAGATGAATTATACTTTTGCGATTCCTGCAAATAGTCAGGCAAATATCGTTCTGCCTTGCTTGAATCACCAAAGTGTATTTGAAAATGGAAAAGATGTGAAAAGTGGCGAGAATGGTGTCGTATCTGTAGAATACAAAGATGGAAAGGCTTATTTGAAAATGGGATCTGGAAACTATACTTTGCAGATTAAAAAAAAAGAAGCCACAGGAATCCAAGAGGTAAACATCTCAAGGGCACGGCTAAATGATGTCTATTATGACTTGGAAGGGCGAAATCATGGCAAAGTGAGACCTTCTCAGAAAGGAATTTTTATTTGGAATCAGAAAAAAGTTGTTCTCTAAAGAATTGCTTTGTAGAAAGAACAGGTTTGTATTGTACAAAAAAGCAATACAAACCTGTTCTTTTTTAAGTATATTGTAAGTCTGTTTTGTATAAGTATAAAACGACAGATACAAAAATAAATTTTTATGAAAACTAAAAAACTTACATTATTGTTGACTGCTGCAATGTTCTTGATGGGGGCAGATCTATCACGAAAGGACTATTGCCCAAATTGTGGATATTAGTTTGGGCACTTGTTGCCCGCTTCATGAGCAACGGTTGCTCGTCTCTTGTTCACCGGTTCCCCATCACGTGGTCCCCGAGGGACCGCTTGGAGAGCATGGCTGGAACTGTGTAGCAGATTTGTTTATTGTCAGTAAATAAAAATCCGCAGATTTATTTATTGGCAATAAACAAATTTAGCATAATTTATTTGGTAGCAAAAAATAAAAGTCGTATATTTGTACGGTAATCAAATAGATAGAACCATGCAAAAAGAAGTTTTCAAGACTCTCATCAAGGAGGGACAAAACGAAATACAGGAGATAGAACTCTATCAGAGACCTTTCGACTTTGAGGAGCAGGGAAGATATGTGCTTGTAGGTATTCATCACGGGTTCCAATGCCAAGATGCATTACTTTACTGATAATGGTTTGCTGAGCATCTTTCTTACTGACTCAAAGTCGCCTTTATTGGAAAATCTATGCGCCATCACCTTGCATAAGAAATACAACAGAAACTATGAGATGCCGAAACTGTATTATTACAACCAGAACATAGAAGTGGATTTCTACGTTCCAGAAGAAGGACTGTCGATACAGGCTTCCTTCAGTCTTGAAGATATGGATACCAGGAAGCGGGAAGTAGCAGCACTCATCGCCCTAAATAAGGTTTATCCTATCAGGAAAGCCATCATCATAACATACGATGAGGAAGAAATCATTGAGGAAGATGGCATAACCATAGAAGTCATTCCTATCTGGAAGTGGTTAACAGAATAACCTTATAGAAGAAGTATTGAAAGAAGGAAGGGGGCGGCAAGACCCACGATTACTTTTATCACAACTTGGGACAGGAGATGAAGGTGATGGATGCGGCAAGCGGTGAGGCGTGGAATCATCCTTTCGTCTGCGTATATGAACCAAGTTCTGATACAGAACCGGGCGATATCGCATCGGTAGATTACTTTACGCCAAGTGAGCAGGGTGCCGTGGGCATCATCGTGAAACTGAAGAATGGAGCTGAGCAGCGCATCGTCTGCTCAGAGAATGGAAAAGTTAGCCTTTCGAATTAATTTTTAAGCAATCCCTATAGCAATGGTTTATCATCGCTATAGGGATTGTTCTTGTTGTATAGCCACGGGCTTTTTCCTACTCGATTTAGTCGCTATAGCGATGCTATTTTCTCCTATTCTCCGCAAAAATGCGGAGAATAATGCGAATAATCTCCGCAAAACTTGCATAATCCGATAAAATGCTTTATATTTGCGCCAAAAGAATCAATTATGAGGGAAGCAACAATGTATATTTGGCAGCAAGAGGATTGGCCTCACATGACTTGGGACAATGCCTGTTTTAGCAATAGCTTGGCAGAAGTGAATATGCTGAGGGGAAAGTTGCTGGGCAGGCTTTCCATGTTTGGTTTCGAGGAGCGAAACCAATCCATGCTCGACTCCTTAACACAAGAAATCGTGCATTCGGCAAGGATAGAGGGTGAGAACTTGAATAGGGATAGTGTGCGCTCTTCTGTGGCTCGACAGTTAGGATTGGAGTATGAAGGCTTGCCTGTGACCGACCATTATACAGAGGGAGTGGTGCAAGTGATGCTGGATGCCGTGCAGCATTATGCTATATCTTTGGATGCTGAACGTTTATTTTCTTGGCATGCGGCTTTATTTCCTACAGGGAGAAGTGGTATCCATAAGATAGCTGTAGCTCAGTGGCGAGTGGGCGATGAACCAATGCAAGTGGTTTCGGGTGCATTGGGTCATGAGAAAGTACATTATGAGGCACCTGCGAGCAAGGATGTTCCTATGATGATGGCGGAATTGATGGATTGGATAAATAAAGAGGAAAGTATAGACCCATTGGTCAAGGTAGCTGTGGTACATCTTTGGTTTGTGACGGTTCATCCATTCGACGATGGCAATGGACGGCTTTGTAGAACCTTGACCGAACTGTTGCTTTCCCGTGCCGACCAAACTTCCCAACGTTATTATAGTCTTTCTTCAGAGATACTAAATCATCGCAAGGAATATTACGACCACTTGGAGCAAGCGCAGAAAGGCGACTTGGACATTACTCCATGGATACTATGGTTTTTGCAGACTTTGAAGGCGGCTTTGGCAAATGCCTTGCAAAAGACGGAGAATGTAGTTCGTAAGGCTCAGTTTTGGGATAAGCATCGCACGATAGCTTTTAATACCCGTCAGCGCAAGGTGCTCAACATGCTCTTGGATGGCTTCAAGGGAAAACTCAATTCTTCGAAATGGTACAAAATCAACCATTGTTCGCAAGATACAGCCAACCGAGACATCAAGGACTTGATAGCTAAGGGAGTATTGAGACAGACGGATGAAGGAGGACGTAGTACTAACTATGAATTGTGTAGTACTTTCTAAAATCCCATGTCAATGTTGTATCACATTATCGTAGGCGCCAGCATTTCCTCAAAGGAAGCACATTTATAAGCTCTAACGATGCGCTTTATTGAGGTCTAATGATGCGCATCGTTAAGTGTTAATAAAGCGCATCGTTAAGTTGCCAAAAAGCGCTTCTTCATCCGTCTGTAATTTTCGAGGAATTAGGTTTCATTTTTCCCGTCACTGTACCCACTTTTATTTTTCTCTGCCCACGGAAAAATTCTTGCGTGGGCAGGAAGAAAAAAATACCCAGGCAGAGAAGACGGACAAACATCTGATCTGATGAACAAAAACTTCATACAAGGTATTTGATAATGGGTTAGATTGCCAAACAAATCAAAGTCCTATTGTGCCATACGCTTAGTCGTTATTTTGCGCCAAATGGGTTGAAAAAGGTATTTGGCGCAGAATAACGACATTTTTTAAGTATGTTTTCGCACGCTATCGGCTATTTTCTACACCAACTAATTCTTCATTACATCACTTGGCAGGAATACTCGCATATCCTTAGCACAATGAGTTGGAGACTCCTTTAAGAATAGCACAAGATGAATTTCCTGCCCTTTCTTAATAAAAGGCAAGTACTTAGCTTTCTGCTCCAAAACATTCATGAGCCTGTCGGCATCTTCATCGTGCGTCCATTTACATTCTCCTACCAAGATATGCTTCTTATCAATAGACTCTGCCACAACATCCAACTCAACCATCTTTCCATCCTTATTTTCTGGCGGAAATATCTTACCCCACCAACGAGATGCGACATTGTAGGCTATGCCATCTATAATATTTCCACTAACATATTCACGACAAAGTAATTCCCAGCATTGACCTATAAATTGTGGAAGTTGAGATAGAACTACTTGCATCACTATATCCATTCTTCCTAATTCCAAAATAGAACGATAAGGCACAATAAACTGATAGTGAAAACGTAAAAGAGAATCATTGATATGATAAATTCCCTTCTTACTTTTCTTAGGACTCTCACCAAAAGGAACCTCTCGACTAACATAGCCAAGTTCTCGCAACTTGCTTAAAGGTTCAGAAATCGTGCTGCTATCTTTACCTGCCCTATTTGCAATTTCAGACAATTTGTTGGCACCATTGCCTATAATAGTCAACAAAGTAGATGCCTGCACCGTATCCCTCATATCATCACGAAGTAGGCGTTGAGGTTCTTCTATCAAAGGTCCCTGCGGATCAAGCAATACCTTACGAATGGCCGTTTCCTTATCAGGATAATCCCTACGCAATTCCCAATAACGAGGCACTCCTCCCCAAATAGCATATTCCTCCACGGCTTGCACAGCATCACATTCCATAGCTATACTCATATATTGGGCAGGAATAGGCTGCATCTTCATAATTTCATTGGCAAGACCATAGAGGGGCGACTGTCGGTTGAGTACATACCCATGCATCAACTGCTGAGAAGAGCCACACAATACCAAATCAAACTTCAATATTTTCTCATTCAGGAGTTTCTGAATGATGGAGGGAAGTACATCACAACTTTTCACCAAATAAGGGAACTCATCCAAGCAGACCAACATACGCTCAGAGAGCTGATTGTTGAAACTTCTAAACAAAGTTTCCCAATCTGGGTAAATCACTTTGTCAAAACCATCTATTACAGAAGCTGCAACTTTGGAAAAAGCTACACGTTGAACAGTCTCTGACGAAGTGTCGCTCAAAAAGTAAATCGCCTTATGCCGTGCTTTGACGATGCGTTTGATAAGCTCTGACTTACCGATTCTACGCCTACCATAAATGACGATAAACTGAGTATCTTCTCTATGAAGGGCTTCATTCATTCGCTCTAATTCTGCCCCTCTATCTATGAGTTTCTTAAATTCCATAAGCTTTGCGTTAGAAATATCTTGCACAAAGATAATCTTTTTCAAAGATATTTCCAAATGTCTGATAATTAAAGTGATATTTATTATTGAACTTTAACTAAAGTTACTTGCTTGGATAATCAGCTTCGTTTGCATAACGAATAAGAAACTTAAGAAATATGGGGAATGCGTCATAAGAAAAATTGCAGATTCTTGATGCAATATTTATGGAATTGTGCCGTTTTTCTTATATAATCATTCTCAAAATATGAATAGTATGAAAAAGTATATGATGGCAGTCGCCTTGATGGTGCTTTCTGTAATGACAGCCGTGGCGCAAGATGTAGAAAATCCTGTGGGGAAAATATCTGTTATCCCTCGCATTGGTGTGGTGCTCTCTAATTGGAGTAATAATAAAATCTATTTCACGACTGAAGAAAATGCTGACTATATGAAATCCAAATATCAAGCTGGATTTATGGGCGGTGTTGACTTCGAATATCGGGCTACTGAACAGGTGGGCATCAGCTTGGGAGCTTATTATGCCAAACAGGGTTTCCGATGGCCAAGTTATCAGACGGAAAGTAAGGACAATGGCAAGACGGTGCTGACGGGGTATAACAACCAGCACGTGGACCTGAACTATATTCAAGTGCCTCTGATGGTGAAGGCCTACGTCACACGCCAGTTGGCTTTGCTGCTGGGCGTACAGGCTGGCTTCCTCTTGGGTGATGGTAAGTATAAGGGTGATTCTTCGGAAGTGACTATTGATAAGACAGGAAATTCGTCTTATGAGGAGAAGGAATCCTTTGATGAGAAATGGCCTGCTAAGAAATGTGATGTCTCTATTCCGATAGGAGTGTCTTACGAGTATCAGAATGTGATATTGGATGCGAGATATCAGTTAGGATTGAGCAAGGTGGATAAGGTCGCCAATATGCCAAGCCAGTCTAAGACGAATGCCTTTACGGTTTCTGTGGGCTATCGTTTTACGCTGTAATTATTCTCTCTTAATCCCCTGATGCAGGGAAAATCAATTATTTATTGCATCCAAAAGAATTTGTTAATAAGTATTCTTCTTATTTGATTCGTATTAAATAATAAACAATAACGATGAAAATAGGAAGAATACTTTTTTTGATGTCTGCTCTTGCCTTCTCGCAAGCGGGAATGGCAAATCATCAGGCTTCGGATAAGAACTCTGCGGCAGACAAGATGTGGGCGCTTGATGTGGATAAGCAATTAGAATATTGCCACAAGCAAGTGGGTAGAGCCCTGGATGAATTGCGCCAGAAAGATGGCAGTTATGACTTCTCGATGGAACCGCGCAATATCCTGAAGGGCGACAGACAGAAGGGATGGAACTGCCGCAAGGCAACTCCTGAGGAGTGGTGCGACGGATTCTGGCCGGGCATTCTCTGGATGGATTATCAGAACACCAAGGATGAGGCTGTACGCAAGGCTGCTGAGGGCTATACGGAATCTTTGAAGGGTATTGCCTACCGTCCCTGCTACGACCATGACATCGGCTTTCTGATGTTCTGCTCCTACGGCAAGGGATATGAGGTAAATCATTCTCAGGAATATAAAGATGTGATTCTCGCTTCTGCTGATTCCCTCGCTACGCTTTTCAATCCTATCGTGGGTACGATATTGAGTTGGCCTAGAGAAGTGAAACCCCGCAACTGGCCTCACAATACCATCATGGACAATATG
>UMCM01035276.1_pt1 | contig 31125 bp, 19 predicted proteins | sample 1964231 | NCBI WGS metagenome assembly UMCM01 (sample SAMEA4835968, study PRJEB28245) | human gut metagenome | biome: gut microbiome; material: fecal sample | place: Denmark | collected 2008
ATTCTATCAAAATGTTTTTCATTTGTCAAGAACTTTTTTCATAACTTTTTCAACTTATTTTCAAAGCAGTATCTATAAAGTCATGTCTGTAAAATGTAACTCACAAGCTCTACAACTCAATGTGTCCCGCGAGTCAGCTTTGATATAATATCATCCCGGCACACATATGTCAACGGATTTACTGCAATTAATTAAAGTAGTAAAACTATCTTAAAAAGCACAAATTTTCTAAATTGTCTGTTTATTATATACAATTCTCACAATTACTATCTGACAGCCTCTATTGCTTCCTTGATATTTGCCACACCGACAATCTCAATTCCACTAATATGTGACACTCCCGCAAGACACACTTTGGGAACAATACACTTTTTAAAGCCAAGCTTCTTTGCCTCAGCAACACGCTGCTCGGACATGGTAACTCCGCGCACCTCTCCGCTTAAGCCCACCTCTCCAAAGCATATGGTATCCTCACGCACAATAATATCCTTTTTGCTTGATGCGATTGCAAGCACTATCCCAAGGTCTATCGCCGGTTCGTTCATCCTTATACCGCCTGCTATATTCACATAAGCGTCACAGTCTGACAGTGACAGGTTGGCTCTTTTTTCAAGGACCGCCATGAGTAGATTTACTTTATTATAATCTGTACCATTTGCTGTACGCCTTGGATTATTAAAAAAGCTGTGACATACAAGAGCCTGTATCTCCAGAAGTATCGGACGGCTTCCCTCTATGGAACATGTGACAATTGATCCTGATGCTCCCTCGGGCTTACCGCTAAGCATATACTCCGACGGATTTTCCACCTCAACAAGTCCCTCCGCCTTCATTTCAAATACGCCTATCTCATTGGTCGAACCAAATCTGTTCTTAACGCCTCTAAGTATCCTGTACGACTCATACCTGTCACCCTCAAAATAAAGCACAGTATCAACCATATGCTCTAATGTCCTAGGTCCCGCAACCGCACCATCCTTTGTCACATGTCCTACTATAAAAACAGAAATACCCAGAGTCTTTGCAAGCTGCATAAGCACTCCGGTTGTCTCCCTGACCTGTGAGACACTGCCCGGTGCCGACGCTATCTCCTCATTGTACATAGTCTGGATGGAATCTATTACAACAACCTCTGGTTTTTTTCGTTGAATCACGTCCTTTGCTATATCAAGACTTGTCTCACATAAAAGCTCCAGTGAATCCGTAAAATCGCCAAGTCTGTCGGCACGCATCTTTATCTGATGCAGGGATTCCTCACCTGACACATAAAGTAATGGCACCTTTTTTTGTGAAAGTTCCCTGCATACCTGAAGTAGAAGCGTGGATTTTCCTATACCCGGATCTCCTCCCACAAGCACAAGTGACCCCCTCACAATTCCTCCACCAAGCACTCTGTCAAACTCGGCTATACCTGTCACTATACGCTCCTCTTTCTCGCTTTTTACTGCCGAAAGAGGCAGAACCAGTGCCGCCTTTGATTCTTTTTTTACTTTTCCCGACGATCTTATCGACTTTTTATCTACGGTTTCCTCTACAAATGTATTCCATTCCTTACAGGCCGGGCACTGTCCCATCCATTTTGCCGATTCATAACCACATTCCTGGCAGAAAAATACAGAGGTCTTTCCTTTTGCCATATTGTTCTCCTTTATAAAATACAAAAAGCCCGGCTTTCACCGGGCTAAAAATATGCTCTATTTTCTTGATACTTTGATATCGACTGAATCAACACCCTCAAGCTCTACGCTTAAGCTGAGCTTGCCGCCGAGATTTGTCTTCATAGTACCTGCAACAGCTCCAGCTATATCAATTTCGTACTCTGTCTCCTCTTCAAGGCCAAGAGTAATCTGAGCATCCTCAGGTCCCTCCACAGTAAATGTCACTGTATCAGCAGTCTCCTCGAAATCCATAACCGCTGTTCCCGGAACAGACTCGTATACAAAGAGTCCGTTTCTTTCGAGCTTTGTAATCTCCTTAAAGGTCTTTACCTTGTAGATATCTCCATCCTTCTCAAAATTGTCAAGCTTTGCCTTTGCAGCCAATGTATAATCTCCGAAGCTGAGCTTTCCGTTTTCCTCAGTACGGATTAATTCACTTATTACAGCCATTTTTATCCTCCCGTAGCTATATTGATATATTAATTATAAATCCAATTCTACTCAACAGTCAATGAAATTTGTTTGTTTTTCGTAGAAATTATTACCTTATTGCCGCGCTTAATTTTGCCGGTAATAATATCCTCTGACATACGGTCTTCAATCTCCTCCTGAAGCTTTCGTTTAAGAGGTCTTGCGCCATATTTTCTGTCATAGGCTTTGTCCACGATAAAGGATTTTGCACTGTCGCGCACTGTGAGCTCTATATCAAGCTGTTCTTTACAGCGTTTCTTAAGCTCCTTTACAAGAAGTGTCACTATATGCTTCATGTCATCCTTGTTGAGAGCTCTAAATACAATAGTCTCGTCGATTCGGTTCAAAAACTCAGGTTTAAATATACGGCGGACCTCCTCCATGACACTGTTCTTCATACGCTCGTGATCCTGCTTTTCATCCTCACCAGCGCCAAAGCCAAGGCGCTTTGGTTCTATAATAGAAGAAGCTCCTGCATTTGATGTCATGATGATTATTGTATTCTTGAAATCAACCGTGCGCCCCTGTGAATCAGTGATTCTACCATCATCAAGCACCTGTAAAAGTATATTGAACACATCAGGATGTGCTTTTTCTATCTCATCAAACAGTATAACAGAAAAAGGATTGCGTCTGACCTTCTCTGAGAGCTGTCCGCCCTCCTCATGGCCCACATATCCCGGTGGTGAACCAATCATCTTTGAAACACTATGCTTTTCCATGTACTCTGACATGTCAACACGTATCATGGCATCTTCTTTACCAAAGACAGCCTCAGCAAGCGCCTTTGACACCTCCGTCTTACCTACTCCTGTCGGTCCCAAAAACAGGAATGAGCCAATCGGCTTCTTAGGATCCTTTAAACCAACACGGCCTCGTCTGACTGCCTTTGCGACAGCAGAAACAGCCTCCTCCTGTCCTATTACACGCTTGTGAAGTATCTGTTCAAGCTTTGCAAGTCGTCCTGCCTCTGACTCTGTAAGCTTATTTACAGGTATTTTGGTCCATCCCGATACTACATCCGCTATCTCATTTTCGCCGACTACAGGCTGGTTTTTGGCTCCTGTGCGACGATTCTTTCTGATAAGCTTCTGCTGTTTATTTTCAAGTACTTCCTTTTCTGACATAAGCGCGCCGGCAGCTGCGAGATCTCCATTCGATAAAGCATTTTCCACCTGGTTCTGCTTATCTGTTATCTCTTTTTTCAGAGCAAGCAACTCGTCAGATGATGTCAGATTCTTAAGCCTTATCCTGGCTGCCGCTTCATCCATCAGGTCTATCGCCTTATCAGGTAAAAATCTGTCATTTATATATCGTGCAGAAAGGTTTACTGCTGCTTTCACACCCTCATCTGTTATGATGACACCATGATGCTTTTCATAGATTCCCTTTAATCCTGTGAGTATCTCTATTGTCTCATCCACACCAGGCTCTTCAACCATCACCGGCTGGAAACGGCGCTCAAGCGCAGCATCCTTTTCCACGTATTTGCGGTACTCTTCTATGGTAGTGGCGCCGATTACCTGTACCTCGCCTCTGGCAAGTGCCGGCTTTAATATGTTAGATGCATCTAACGAGCCTTCTGCTCCTCCTGCACCTATTATAGTGTGAAGCTCATCAATGAAAAGCAGTACATTTTTGGCATTTGAAACCTCGCTTATCACCTTCTTGATACGCTCCTCAAACTCACCACGATACTTTGATTTGGCTACAAGCCCGGACATATCAAGGGAAACCAGTCTCTTTCCCAAAAGAATATCCGGAACATTGCCACTGACTATATCCTGTGCAAGTCCTTCTACTATAGCGGTCTTGCCCACTCCCGGCTCTCCAATCAGACATGGATTGTTTTTGCCACGGCGGCAAAGTATCTGGATAACGCGCTCCATCTCCTTTTTTCTGCCTATAACAGGGTCAAGAAGCCCTGCCTCTGCCATATCTGTCAAATCTCTGGAATACTGATCTAATACAGGAGTCGCAGAATTGTATGATGTACTGTAGCTTTTCATCAGATCCCTGTATGCAGACGGATCCTCACCCATCGCACCAAGAATATCTATAAACATCTTCTGACTGTTAACACCCATGGTGTTTAAAAGTCTTGCAGCTGCACAGTCTCCCTGCAGTACTATAGCCATCAGCAAGTGTTCTGTACCTATCTCATTGCACTCAAATCTATCGGCTTCCTCCGATGCACGCTCCAATACTCTCTGTGTCCTTGGTGAATAGCCATCCCTGTCCATCACTTCGATGTTATCCCCCGGTGAAATCAGGTCTTCAATCATCGAAATAAGCTTATCATATTCCACATTGCAGGCTGTTAGAACCTCAGCTGCCACACCGGTGCCCTCTTTTATAAGGCCAGCCAGTATGTGCTCTGTTCCAACATAGCTGTAATTCATTTTCTTTGATATACGTGCAGCCAAATCTATTGCTTTTTTAGCCTTACTTGTATATGGTTTCAAGTCATATCCTCCAGTCATATTCACTAATTTAAGTCGATGAACTGCAAATCATCATCCTCGCTGTCATCTTCATTATCATCCTTTGCACTGCTGTCTATAGTCTCAGACGGCTTATTTCCCTCATTGACAAATCCATCAAGTGCCATTTGAACCTGATTCTTCAAGGTATCATCATCTGCAGCATTCTCCTGATTTGAAGCCTCTTTTGAATCAAAATCAGATTTTTCATTCTCGGCAGTTTTCTTTAAATCGGATGTAATTTCTACTGTTCTCCCGACATAGGATGCATTTGATATATTTTCATCCGTAGCCATCTTTTGCTCATCTGCAGCACCTTCCGCTGTTTCTTCTGTTGTTTCTTCTGTGGCTTCTCCTGCCGGCTCTTCTACAGCTTCTTCTGCTGTTTCACCTGTCGGCTCTTCTACAGCTTCTTCTGCTGTTTCTTCTGCCACTTCACCTGCCGGCTCTTCTACAGCTTCTTCTGCTATTTCGTCCGCAGTTTCATCAGTTGCTTCCTCCAAAGCAACATTTGATACATCTTCTGCTGCATCATCTACATCATCATCGTCATCATGATAGTCCATTGCCTTATATTTTCTGTTTTTCACAGCTGATACAATAAGCAACAGTAACAGAATAATGATAATAAGAACCAGTATTGCAGCTAAAACAAGATATTTATTGGCAATTCCCGGGACAAGCTCACTCTTTGTTGTATCGTTTTCCTCCTGTGCCACTGTAGGTGTACCAAGCTCGGTTCTCATATATGTGCCATCTACGCTATCATATGTGTACCAGCCACTCTCACCATTGTCATTCATAGCGTATACGAGGTAAAAATCCTTTGTCTGATCATCTTTTTTTTCGACTTTGGTCTGGTAGGCTGTTGCCACACCCTTGCCCTCTATGGAGAGCGATATCTCATTATATCCCTCAGGCACATCATCCACCTTAGGCAGTAAAACCACTATAAAATGCGACTCTGAATTGATACGGACAAACTCATATGCTGCATTCTGTGCTGCATCATATACAAAAAGCCCATTGCCGCTTTCCGACTGTAAATACACAAGCGTGATATCACCAAAGGTGCCATGAAGGGTATTGTATTCAAGTCCGTCAATCACTGTCTTTGAGTGCTCAAAACCTTCAGGAACAACATCCTCCGGAATGTCATTTACCATAGTCCACTCTGTGCCATTTATATCGAACTTCTTCCAGTTATCCTGCTTATCTGCATTCTCCGGATCATCCTCGGTTCTTCTGGTAACAACTATATTGTATGTGCTTGTGCTGCCGTCCTCTGCTGTCACAACAACGCTGACCGTATTCTCTCCAACCTCAAGTGAATCATTGCCTGTGACGGATGTCACACTCGCCTTGGAATCAGCCGGATTTGCTGTAACAGCAAGGCTTGAACAGCTGTAATCTACTGTAGCTGTGTAATCCTTTGTCGCAGCAGAAAACTCAGGGGAAAGCGTACCTGCTGAGATAACAAGCGAACCAAGAGATGCGTTTGAGGATTTCTTTTCCTCTTTGTTTTCATTATCTTTATTTGCATTGCTGTCATTGCCGGTATTGCTGCCGGAATTGTCCTTGTTATCCTTGTTGCTGTTTGATGAAGCTGATGTAGCTGTAATAGTAACACTGCCAGATGACATGGATGTCTCGTTCAATTGGTCATCAAACGCATTAATCACCCGAACTGAAAAGGTACAACTGCCTTCCGAAACGGCTTTAACTTTTATAGAATTCTTTGGAGTTCCTCCATCAGAGTATATATTATCGCCTTCTACAAACTCAAAAGCTCCTGAACTCTTTGTTAATGTTGCATTTACTCCATACTCTTCAGGTGAAATATATGTACTTATAAGCACAACATCTCCAACTTTCACTGTTGTTTCCTTTGCTGAAACAGAAATACTTCCTGCTGCCAACACAATATTCTTATTCGAAAACACAACTATAGTCATTATCAAAACTGATAAAATATAACTTGTAATCTTTTTCATTTTCTTACCTCTATTGCTCTATATTTTTTCTGCCGAGAATATGGTTACGTATAATCATAGAATCTTTTACATTTATGGTACCATCTTTGCTAGTGTCAGCTGCTTCCATATATGCACCACTCAATGTACTTCTTCCGATAATATGTCGTCTTATTATCATAGAGTCCTTTACATTGACCACTCCATCACCTGACACATCGCCATATATTACAATATCATATGTTTTTTTCAAATTACCAGAGACATCATATACAGCAACCTTATTTCCTGTTGCAACTGTTCCTGTATTTTCTTTTCCTGATTCCGTTAAAAGTTTGATTGAACCAGATGCAGAAACCGAAATATTTTTTATGAAAGATGAAGCCATTGTTTCTGGTGCAACTCCAGTGATATATGTTCCTATTTTATATGTATCAGATGAAATATTTACATCTGTACCAGACGCAGTATTATTTGTATTATTAGCTGATGTTTGTCTGTTTATAGTGATTGTGTATGTTCTTGTTTCACCACTTTGTGCCTTACAATTTATTTTTATTGTATTATTTCCGACAGCAAGTGAATAATTACCTGTACCCGAAACATAACTATTACCTGATACAGCATTTGCTGAGACAGTCACTGAACTTATAGCATTTGAAACAACCGCTGAATAACTTGTTGTTGCTCCATTAAATACAGGTGTGAGTGACACTCCACTTATTGACAGTGCTTGCAGGTAGTTGTTAGTATCACCGGCTTTATTAAAACCAACTGCAGACGATGGCATATTGTTGTATACAGGAATTTTGAATACAAATGCCTGATTCTTATCAGAATATCCTTTTGACAGATTTTGTCCTTCTGTAATTGCAGCTGTCACATTTGCCATATACTGATGGCTATAAAGTGATTTACTATCAACCACATTAAATTTTTCAAAATAAATTGTATTTTGCCCTCTATTGACATAATCTTTTGCAATCTTTTCCGCCCCTCCGGATATGGATTTTGCCCTACTTGACCATCCATTCTTCTTAGCATACGCTAAACCATTTTGGTATATTTTTTTCTTTGTACTTCCAGTCGCACTAAAATTAAAGAAATTATAATATCCCTCATAACCCGAATATACCCCAGAAATAAGAGGACTTGTTCCTTTCCCCTGTTCCTGTTTAACTCGCGCAGATAAGTGATATGCACTAACTCCTGTGGCTTTTGCAACATCTAAAAATGTCCTAGCATAATCTATTTTTTCACCATTGTTAGAATAGTTCTTAGTTCCTTCCATAAAGGTTCCCTTAACGATTGATTGAACACCAGATAAGGTTTCGCTAGAACTATATACAAGACTTTGAAACTGATAAATATTTGTTTCATCAAGAAAATTTCTTGGATCCATAATATATGCAATGTAATCCTTGCTTGCAGCTACCCATCCTGGCTCATATTCAAACCACTTATTTGTTTCCCAGTTATATGCACCATTTTCCGTTGATTTTTTTGCATTATCTGCATTTTTAGATACTAAGTTTATTCCATGTACACTTTCATTTTCAATCACCGTATTCCAGTCCAGCCCTGTATTTACAGCCTCAAAGGTCCAGTTTGGAAATTTATTGTGAAGAGCCGTGAGGTTTGGGATATAGCTGTCAGGAAAGCCTGCATTCTTCATAGCCGTGACAAAATCAGTATTGTCTCCGCTATTATTGTATGTCACCTTTATGTATGTACTGATAGTCCAGCCCGTAAATGCCTTACCGTTTAAAGTACCCTTGACATTGTACCAGACCACACCGTTTACCTTAGTCTCTCCAATTATGTCAACCTGATGGTTCCAGTTGAGTGAGACAACCTTGGTAGTGCCGGATGTGCCTGCTGCATTGCGGACATACACATTGCCACCTGTAATCGTACCTGTAGCATATGCTCCCGATGCGGTTGCAAGGGCAAGCTGTTCCTCATTATTCTGCTGTATGGCATCCGCATTGCCGGTGTCTGCCGAAGCATCCCCTGTCTGCGCATTGTCTGATGCAGCTGTGCCGGTACCTGATGATACAAAATCAGACCTGATATAGCTGACACACTCCTCGTTATTTGCTGCCAGATTGTACTTTGCCTTGTACCACACCTTGCCGTCTGCACCTGTGGTCTGCTCAAGAATAGTAATATCCTTGCCGTTTGAAAGCTTGTGCTCCAGCTCATACTCTGTTCCCGGTCCGCTTCTCGCCGCTACCCAATATCTCTCATCACACACAACCTTAGCCGCCTGATCCGCATAGACTGCTATGCTGCTGTATGGTGCCAGGTCACATGCGGCTAATGACAATGTAACGACAGAGGCTGCCAGAAATTTATTTATCTTTATCATCAAATCCCATCTTTCTTATGTGCATTGTTTACATTAATCCATTATCCATTTAATTATAATAGAATATGACCTTTGTATCAATGTATTCGGCAGAAATTTATTATTTTTTTATTAATTAAAAAAACTCCCTTCAACGTGCAGCTCATGCTTACGTTTCAGGGAGTTGCCTGATTCATATTCTGCTTATTCTTACTGTCTCCTGTAGCTTTTCTAGCTGAACAGGGATTTTATCTTATCCCATAAATCCATGAAAAAGTTGCCAAGCTTTTCCCAGAAGCCCGGGTCGTTTATCTTATCGCCAAGCTTTGATGCCCAGTCCTGTGCCTGGTCGATGACTGAATCCCAGTCGATATTGGCATCCTTAAGCTTCATAAGAAGCGATGTCAGCTTTGCAATATCATCATCAGAAAGCTTCAGGTCGTAATCCTTTGCAGCCTCCTTTATCGCATCCTTTATCTGGCTCTCATCCTTGATCCTTCCATCGGCAAGCTGCTTCTTTAGGTCTGCAATCATTGCCTCGATATCCTGCGAATCGCCGTCAATGCTCTTGTTGAGCTCTCCTGTTGTGACAAGCTCATCCAACGCTGCGTCTGTCACCTTGTCGTCAAGCTTCTTGCCTGTCATCTCCTCGTATGCCTTTAGTGTGCCTACAAGTGCTGCCGTTCCGGAAATAGGGAAAGGGCCTGCGACTATGATTTTAGCATCAGCTATGCCTGCTGTGGCAAGCGCATTCTTGTACATTCCTACCGTACAGTAATTGATATTGTGCGTGGAAACACTAAGACCCGCACCCTTTTTATCCTCTGTAATGAGTACTGATGAAAGTGACCTTGTGCCAATCTCGCTCTTGCTGATGTATGAATCGAGGTACTTGTGCTCCTCATCATTATTTACATAGACCACATCGTAATTGTCCAGATCAGTGAGCTCGATTCCCATAAATCCAAGCACTGTCGCTCTCTGATCCGGTGTGAGGTCTGCTCCAAGACTTAAGTATGGCTTATCATTTTTGCTGATGGTCACCTTGTCGTTTGCCTCACTGCCGGCTGTCGTTGTGCTGTCTGCATTACTGTCTGTGTTACTCTTATCAGCTGCGTCACTGCTGTCACTGCCTGATACATCAACGCTTGAAACTGTATCAGTCTGCGTAGCTGTCTCTGTTGCAAATACAGCCGGATTCATTGTAAACAATGTCACCGCAGCAAGCACGCTACATACAATACTCTTTGCTTTTTTCTTTATTAATCTAATCATTTTTCCTCCAATCTACTGCTCTATATCATACGAAATTGTAAAGCTGCTTCCGTCGAAGCTGACATCTGCCATGCTTCCGCATACCACAGGCATCATCGGCGACATATGACCTATATCCAGATCCATGATGATTGGCACATTAAACTCTCTAAGCAGTGATGAAAGCGCCTGTCTGTGGTCTATGCCAAACATTTCCTCTCCGAAGTGCGCCGGACGTCCGATAAGAAAGCCCTTTACATTTGAAAACCATCCTGCATTTTTCATCTGCCACATAGCCCTTCTCATGCCCATCACATTAAGGTCACAGGCCTCAAGGAACCATATGATACCATCATCACTGTAGCGCTCATTAAATTCCCTTACATGGTCAAACGATGTGCCAAGCAGATTGATAAGACAATCCATGCAGCCACCAAGCAGCCTGCCTCTCATGGTAATCCTGCTTTCCTTTGCCACCGCAGGAATAGAGCTGATGCACGACTTTTCAGTCAGGTTGTAGCCCACAAACGGAGCATTCTCATCCTTTATCGATTCCTTCTCCCACATAGGGTAATTGGTAAATGAAAGCTTCCTGCCACAAAGCAGATTAAATGCATCGGTAAGTGACTCATGCCACACCTCCATGCCAAAGCTGCCCGCACACGGCCCGTAAATACCCGCTGTGTCAGCAATAGTGGCCTCCAAAAATGTGAAGTTCGTGTTATCGGAATAGCCCATGTACCATTTCGGCTTTGATTGCTTCACGCGCTCAAAATCAATATAAGGCACCACCTCGCACATCAGCTCGCCGCCACCGCAGGATATAAGCACATCGCTGTCAGCAGAAGCATAGCTCTCGTTCAGCTCCTTGGCACACTTCTTCGGTGTATTGCTGATGCCTATGCCACTGTCGCACCTGCAGTTAGGTCCCTCTATCGTCTTATAACCCATGCTGTGAAACCTTTTAATGGCATTGTCAAAGGCACTCCTGTACGGCTCTGTTGTACAGCCCATCGAAGGCGCCACAAAGCCTATTGTTCCTCTATCCTTTAGAAATTCAGGGTATCTCATGTTTCTATCATCCTATCACTATTATTTACATATCTAAGCTTCTGTCTGAAGTAAAATATGTAGGATTTTATCATTTCTGTCAAGGTCATTTTACTGTCATAATTAAATGTCGTCGTGTACTGCACATGCTGTCTGTTGCACCAGTTGTATATATCATGCAGACTTATCGAATCAACATTCTTCATATTGTTCATAAACACCTTAACCTTTGAAAGCTCATCCTCACTGTCAATGTATAGATGAAAGATAGTATTCGGACATTCAATTATTATCTGCTGTTCTTCTATATTTTTCATCACTGTATCCTCTATTGAATAATGTATCCTGTGTGATTAAAAACATTATCGTCTGTCACACCGGGATGTGAGTAATAACAAAATATCGTAACCGTTCAGTACCTTCACAGCTAAAAAATATCACATAACCATAGTACTACACCGGCGTCACAAAATCCAGTCATTTTTGCCTGCCAATTCTTACTATTTTATTAAGAAAAACGGTAAATATTATACTCCCTCACAGTCAAATGCCGGAATGAAGCTGTCCTTTGCCACGTCACCCTCCTGTATAAATGCATTCGTGATTCCTATTTCGAGGGCATAGTCAACAAGCCTTTCATACTCTCTCCTTGTCACTGTGCGGTTTATCTCAGGATAATCCTTTAGTGCAATCGGCGTAAACTGGCTCATCATGCTTATATATACGTGATCATGATATGTATCATACAGGTACTTAAGTACATCCTTTGCATCATTCACATGTCCCGGCAGTAGAAGCTGTCGCACAATAACTCCCTTTTGTATGAGTCCTGTCGCATCGTCAATCACGACATCCGGCTGCTGCCTGACCATCTCTGAAATCGCCTGCTTTGCGACAGACGGATAATCTTTTGCCCTTGAATACCTTGCCGAAAGCGTACTGTCCATATATTTAAAATCCGGAAGATACACATCCACTATGCCCTCAAGCAGCTTTAGCTCTGTCACATTTTCATATCCGCTCGTATTGTATATAATAGGAAGCTTCATGCCGCGGCTTTTTGCATCGTTTACCGCCCACACTATATCAGGGATATACTGCCCCGGTGTGACCAGATTGATATTATTTGCGCCTTTGTCCGCAAGTTCCATAAAGATATCACTCAGCCTCTCTTTACTGATTAGCTTTCCCGCTTTTCCGTCAGAGATCTCCCTGTTCTGGCAGAACACGCAGTGCAGGCTGCAGCCTGAGAAAAAAACTGCCCCGCTTCCTCTTTTTCCTGATATGCACGGCTCCTCCCAGTAATGAAGCGCTGCTCGCGCCACCTTTATTTCAGATGAAACGCCACATACACCTGTTTGTCCGGTGCTTCTGTTTATGCCACATTTTCTGGGACACAATAAGCAATTCTCGTATTTATTCATATTTTTCATTTTAACCCTTGCTAAAAATAATGTTTGATACTACAATCTATATGATTATGCGGTGCATATGCCATGCGCCTTCATTAGTCATTTTAAAGTTATACCATAACTATTCTTACAGAAGAGAATAGTTAAAATACACAATAAGGAGATTACAATGAATCAGTCAAACTGTATCGTCGCCCAGTCAGGCGGCCCAACTGTTGCAATCAACGCAAGCCTTGCAGGAGTCATCTCAGGAGTAAAAAGCTCTGAAAAATACGATATCTGCTATGGCGCCGTAAACGGAATACTCGGCATATTAAATGAAAATTATCTCAATCTGTCAGATATTTTTGCAGATGATGCTAATCTTGAAAAGCTTAAGACCACACCTGCCATGTATCTTGGCTCATGCCGCCACAAGCTCCCTGATTACAAGGATGATGATTCACCATATGTATACATCTTCCACCAGTTCGATAAGCTTTCTATAAAAGCTTTCTTTTACATCGGTGGAAATGATTCGATGGATACCGTATTAAAGTTATCCGATTATGCAAAAAAAATCAACAGTGATGTGAAAATTATAGGGATTCCAAAAACCATCGACAATGATCTGTGCATGACAGACCACACTCCTGGCTTTGGCTCTGCCGCCAAATATATCGCATCAAGCATGCTTGAGATAGCCCATGATACCTTTATCTATGCTGTTAAGAGTGTGACAATCGTTGAAATCATGGGACGTGACGCAGGATGGCTCACTGCCGCTTCCGCTCTCGCACGTAATGAGTACAATACAGCGCCTCAGTTCATCTATCTGCCTGAGGTGGATTTCGACAAGGACAAATTTGTTGCCGATATAAAAGAAGCCCTTACGCACACTAACAATGTAATAGTTGCCGTATCCGAAGGAATACATGACGCAGACGGCTCATACATTACATCATCAAAGGCCGCATGTGACCAGTTCGGACACCAGCAGCTAAGCGGTGCCGGAAAAGCTCTTGAGTTCATCGTAAAGGAAAACATCGGTGTCAAGGTGCGCTCTGTAGAGGTAAATGTGCTCCAGCGCTGTGCCTCACACCTTGCATCATTAACCGATATCGAGGAATCTTTTGCTCAGGGTAAAAAGGGTGTCACTATTGCAGCAGAGGGTGTGACCGCATCAATGGTATGCTTGAAGCGCATCTCAAATAATCCTTATCAGGTGGAATACACATATTCTGCTATCAAGGATATTGCAAACGAGGCCAAGTCTGTGCCAAGAGATTGGATCAATGATGCGGGCAATGATGTGAAGCCTGAGCTTATCGAATACTTAAAGCCACTTATTCAGGGAGAAACCGCTGTAGCCTACAAGAATGGTCTGCCTGACTATATGGATGTGTCACATCTTCACAAATGTAACTGATTTTAGCTGCCGCCTACACCCCGGTGTGGGCAGCAACAGCATATCTCCAAGGAGGTCGATTTACATGAAGAAAAAAGTGCTTATAACCTGCGCAGTTGTGCTTGGTGTGCTTTTGGCTGTTTATCTTGGCTTTGCCTTTTATTTTAGCAGCCACTATCTGTTCAACACAAAGATTAACTCTGTAAAATACGCAGGTAAAACTGCAAAAGAGGCATTAGAAAAAAATACAGCCCTAAGTCGCGACTATCTGCTCACAATCACTGATAGAAAAGGCAACAGCTTTTCACTTAAGGGACCTGATTTTTCCTATGAATATGTCTCAAACGGTGACGAGGAGCAAATCCTAAAAAGCCAGAATGCTTTTACATGGCCTGTCAGTCTCTTCAAAGCTCAAAACTATACTCTAAAGGGTTCGTCCAAATATGACGATGCCGCTTTGGCGGAAAAGCTCAAGGCTCTTGATATTTTCAGTGATGACTACATTGAGAATCCGGAGGATGCCCACATCGAGATAAAAGACGGCAAATACGATGTGATTGAAGAGAAAAAAGGCTGCAATCCGATATATGACAGCATCCTTGCCGAGGTAAAGGATGCCCTGGACAATGAGCTTCCAAAGCTTAGCTTAAACGATGACTGTTATGAAGCTCCAAAAATCACAAAGGAAAGCGATACAATCAAAAATGAAAAAGAAGCCCTCGACAAATACACTGCTTCAACCGTCACCTACAAAATTGAAGGTGCCGACGAGAAGCTTGACTCAGCCAAAATCCTTGATATGCTAAGCATCTCAGATGACGGCAGCGTGAGCATAGATGATGCCAAGGTCACTAAATATGTCCAGCAGCTTGCTTCCAAGTACAATACCTTCGGCCGCAAGCGCTCGTTCAAAACATCGTCCGGTGACACTATTGAAATAGGTGGTGGAGACTACGGATGGGTAGTCAGCAAGAAAAATGAGAAAGCCCAGCTCCTTTCAGATTTAGAGGGAGGCAAGCCAGTGGAAAGAGAGCCTGTTTACGAGCAGACAGCACTCTACCGGGGCGCTGACGACATAGGTAATACATACATAGAGATTGACTACACAAAGCAGCACATGTGGTATTACAAGGATGGTGCTCTCCAGATGGAGTCTGATTTCGTGTCAGGTAATCTCGCCCGTCAGAATGGCTCTGTAGACGGTGTATACAAGATTGTTTACAAACAGAGAAATGCTACTCTTGTCGGCGAGGGATACTCTTCTCCTGTCAGCTATTTTATGCCGTTTGCCTACAATATAGGTATCCATGATGCCAGCTGGCGTGATACCTTCGGAGGAACAATTTACAAAACCTCCGGCTCACACGGATGTATCAATGTGCCGCCTGCTTTTGCAGAGCAGCTGTTCAACGCTGTGGATAAGGGCACTCCTGTCGTTGCCTACTACAGAGAGGCTGTCACTCTGACAAACAATGCTGCAAAGATGTCCAATGCATACTCGTATGTGGCTCCTGATGCTGCACAATAGGTGTGGATTGCTTGGTATTTTTCAATAATACGGGAAGACGACCAGCCCCACATACCGCGGGAGCGCATACATCCTCCCCCATTTCAGCCACAGCGTAAGGGGCGTAAGTCGCCGGAGTGACTGCCATACAGCATAGGCGCTCTTTCGTAAGCGCATAGCGTAGCTGCCTAGATACTGTAGAATTATGCACACGATACATAAAAATGAGCTCCCACGGATGGGAGCTCAAGGAGAACCGCGCCATGGACGGCGCGTTTCGACGGTTTTGTCGGGCATAGAAGCCCTATGCTATGCAAACTGGCTATTGTAGAGATTTGCATAAAATCCATTGGCTGCAAGCAGACTCTCATGATTGCCCTGCTCTATAATCTTTCCATCTTTCATAACAAGGATAATATCCGCTTCCCTTATGGTGGACAGACGATGAGCCACTATAAAGCTTGTCCTGCCCTTCATCATGGTAAGGAACGCTTTTTGAATCTTAATCTCTGTACGTGTATCAATCGATGATGTAGCCTCATCCAATATCAGCATAGGCGGTAAGCAGAGCATGACTCTTGTGATACATAATAGCTGCTTCTGTCCCTGTGACAGGCAGCCGCCGTCCTCACCGATTTCAGTGTCATAGCCCTTCGGCAGACGTCTGATAAAGCTGTGGGCATGGGATGCCTTTGCGGCTGCAATTATTTCCTCATCTGTGGCATCAGGCTTTCCCATTATGATATTGTCACGGATTGTACCCTTCTTGAGCCATGTCTCCTGAAGCACCATACCATAGTTGTCACGAAGACTCTCGCGCGTGATTTTTCTGATATCATGTCCGCTCACCTTAATTGTTCCACTGTTTACATCATAAAATCTCATAAGCAGATTGATAATAGTCGTCTTTCCACAGCCTGTCGGACCTACGATAGCCACGCGCTGTCCAGGCTTTACATGGAGATTGAAATCCTCGATAAGCTTTTTATCCGGCACATATGAGAAATAAACATCCTCTATGTCCACACGTCCGTCAGCCTCTTCAAGTATTACCGCATCCGAAGCATCCGGTATCTCCTTTTTCTCCTCAATCAGCTCGAAGATACGAGCAGCACAGGCAAGTGCGTTCTGAAGCTCTGTGATGACACCCGATATCTCGTTGAACGGCTTGGTGTACTGGTTGGCGTATGATAAGAAGCATGAAAGCTGTCCTACTGTTATTCCGCCGGTGAGTGCACTCATGGCACCAAAAATTCCGACTCCGGCATACACAAGACTGTTGACAAAACGTGTACACGGATTTGTAAGACTTGAGAAAAATGTTGCCCTCAGTGAGCATTTCTGTAATCTGTCATTTATCTCGTCAAACTGTTCAAGCGCTTCATCCTCATGGTTGAAGGCCTGTACGACCTTTTCATTTCCTACTATCTCATCGATGAGTGATGTCTGCTCTCCCCTTGTTCTTGTCTGTAGCTGGAACATGGAATAAGTCTTTTTAGTGATAAAGCTTGCCACAAAAAGTGACAAAGGTGTGATGAGCACTACAATGCATGATATCTTCACATCTATTGTGAGCATGAAAATAAGCGTGCCTGCTATTGTTGCAATTCCTGTAAAGAGCTGTGTGAAGCCCATCAAAAGTCCCTCTGAAAATGTATCTACATCGGCGATGATACGGCTGACCATATCACCGTGTGAGTGGCTGTCAATATAGGAAAGTGGCATTTTTTCAATGTTTAAAAATGCATCACGCCTTATATCCCTCACTATGTTGTAGGTCATCCTGTTGTTGCAGATATTTGTAAGCCACTGGGCTGCTGCCGCTATGACGACTATTATTGCTGCTCTCGTGAGGATGGCTGTCATAGCCGTAAAATCAACCTTTCCTTTTCCTACGATCAAATCAATTGCGCGTCCTGTGAGAATTGGAAAATAAAGCGTAAGCGCCACTGTAACAACAGACAGGGCAAGTGAAATTACAAGCAAAGGAATATATCTCTTCATGTAGCTTAATACCTTGCGCATTGTGCCTGCTTTATTCATCTTCGCATTATCCATAGCCATACTCTACACCTCCTTTTGTCTGGTCATATCCGACTCTTTTTTAAACTGTGAATCATATATCTCTTTGTAGGTCTCGCATGTCTCAAGCAGCTTTTCATGAGGTCCGAAGCCAACCATCTGTCCGTCGTCGAGTACTATGATATTGTCCGCAAACTGGATAGATGAGGTACGCTGTGACACGATAAATATTGTCTTGTCACCATGCATGCCCTTTAATGCCGCGCGAAGACTCGCATCTGTAGCAAAATCAAGTGCCGATGCACTGTCGTCAAGTATCAGTATGTCAGGATCCTTTACAACCGCTCTGGCAATTGTAAGACGCTGCTTCTGACCGCCTGATAAGTTCTTGCCGCCCTGCTCTATCATGTAGTCAAGGCCGCCCTCCTTGCCCTTTACAACCTCTGTCGCCTGTGCTATATCGAGTGCCTTCCACATTTCCTCCTCTGTGGCATCATTTTTGCCCCAGCGCAGGTTGTCGGCTATCGTTCCTGCAAAAAGCACTGCCTTTTGCATTACAACACCGATTTTGTCTCGAAGCTGCACTGCATCGTAGTCATTTATATCATTTCCCTGAATCCTTATAGTACCCTTTGTGGCATCATAAAACCTCGGGATAAGGTTTACAAGGCTTGATTTTCCTGAACCTGTACCACCGATGATTCCGATTGTCTGCCCCTTTTGCACTGTAAAGCTTATATCTGTGAGTGTCTCATCGGCCGCTCCCTCATAGGTCATGCAGACATGGTCAAACTCAACCTCAGGTGCGCCATCCTTTGCACCAATGAGCTTAGGATTTTTCTCAGGAAGCTTTGATGGAATAGAAAGCACATCCGCTATACGATTACCGCACGCCACTGCCTTGGTCACCTGTACGATGAGGTTTGCAAGCTTTATCAGCTCGACAAGTATCTGTGACATGTAGTTTACAAGTGCCACAACCTCACCCTGTGTGAGGATTCCTGCGTATACCTGCTTGCCGCCTGATACGATAACTGCAATTGTTGCGATATTTATAATGATAAAAGTCAGAGGATTGGTGAGTGCTGAGATTCGTCCTACAACCTGCTGCATATTGGTTAAAAGCTCGTTGTCCCTGTTGAAGCTGTCAATCTCATCATTTTGCTTATTGAAAGCTCTTATAACCCTGGTTCCCTCTAAATTCTCCCTGGTATGTGAAAGCACTGTGTCAAGAGAGCTCTGCACCTTTTTGTAAAGCGGAAGGCTTGCAGCCATAACTGAGAATACCACTATTGAAAGCAGAGGTATGGTAACTACAAAAACCATTGCCGCTCTTACATTTACTGTAAAAGCCATCGCCATAGCTCCGAATACAATAAATGGCGAGCGAAGGAAGAGTCGAAGCACCAGATTGACTCCTGACTGCACCTGGTTTATATCGCTTGTCATCCTCGTGATAAGTGTCGATGTGCCCACTGTATCCATCTTTGAGAATGACAGTGACTCTATCTTTTCAAACAATATATGGCGAAGCTTTGTGGAAAAACCGACTGCCGCCTTTGCCGCAAAATACTGTGCTGTGACCGAACTTACCAGACCAACTGCCGCAAGCAGCACCAGCACACCTCCCATCTTCCATATATATGGCTTGTCCGAAGCCGTAATTCCGTTATCAATGATTGCCGCCATGACAAGCGGTACTATAAGCTCAAATGATGCTTCCAGCAGCTTAAATAACGGAGCACAGATGCATTCCTTTTTGTACTCCTTCAAATATTTTAATATCTGTTTCATCTTTTCCCCTTTCAGATTTTATGTCGCCGATTACAGCTTCACTATTATAGATGATTTTTCTCATATATACAAGAAAAACGATACACTAAAAAACCAGTACCATGCGGTACTGGTTTCATATATCAGCTCTTATGTATATGCTTCTTGATTGCTTCAAAGCTCTCAGGACTGATGACATGCTCTATACGGCATGCGTCCTCTGCTGCAATCTCCTTATCTACGCCAAGCTTCTCAAGACACTCTGACAAAAGCTCATGTCTTTCGTATATCATCTCTGCTATCTGTCTTCCTGAATCTGTGAGTGTGATAAATCCTGCATCACTAACTGTGATATTGTTCTTCTCTCTAAGGTTTTTCATGGCTATACTCACGCTGGATTTCTTAAATCCAAGCTCATTTGCTATATCAACTGAGCGTACCACAGGAAGCTTCTTGCTGAGAATAAGTATGGTCTCTAAATAGTTTTCTGATGATTCATTGTTTCGCATTTCGAATACCCCCGTGAGTTTATTTTCGTTCGTTTTAATTCAGTTATATTATTATAACATACATTTTATTGTTTGCAAAACTTTTCTTTTGATTTGTACGTGATTTATAAAAATCCAAAAAATATCAAAATCCCATATTTGTTATTGACTTCTAATTTGTGTTAGTGTATACTAACTATCGAATCAGAAAACAAACGTATGCATGATATATTTCTAAATCTTGTATGCCATAAATGTTTAATTATACCAGATAAGACCGGCCGATCACCGGTCTTATTTATTTTAAAAAATGTACATATTCAGCTTAAACGAGAGCTCTTTTTAACCTTTCCAGCCCTTCCATAAGCACTGACTTCGGGCATGCGATATTCAATCGCACAAAGTAGCGTCCATTGCCTCCAAACTCAGCTCCCTCCGACAGATAAAGGCCTGTCTTTTCACGAATCATCTGCGTAAATGCCACAGAATCATCTGTGAGTGCACTGCAGTCAAGCCACATGAGGTATGTCGCATCGGCATCCACTATGTGTATCTGCGGCAGGTTTTCTGCCACGAAGTCACAGACTGTTTTGCGGTTTTCCCAGAGATATTTTCTGAGCTCCTCAAGCCACGGCTCACCCTTTGTGAACGCTGCAACTGCTGCCGTGATGGCAAATGCGTTTGGCTCCGCCACCTCGTCTGTATTTAATGCGCGCCATACTTTGTGGCGCAAAAATTTATTTGGCACCATCACTGCCGCAGTCTGTAAGCCTGCCATATTAAAGCACTTGGTCGGAGCAATACAGGTGATGCTTATATCGGCGCAGTCCTCTGATGCTGCCGCAAACGGCACGTATGATTTTCCCGGTGCTGTGATGTCGCAGTGTATCTCGTCTGATATGACCGTCACATTGTACTTCCTGCAGAGTGCACCTATTTTCGCAAGCTCATCCTTTGTCCAGATGATACCGCATGGATTGTGAGGGTTGCAAAATATCATAAGCGAGGTCTGTGGATTGGAAAGGTCATGCTCCAACCTGTCATAGTCCACAAAATATCTGCCGTTTTCGTATCCAAGCGGGCTTTCCTGCACATTTACGCCGTTATTAAATATGGAATTAAAAAATATATTGTATACCGGCGTCATGATAAGCACATTCTCACCGGGTGTTGTGAGCTTTCGCACTGTAGATGATATGGCCGGTACGACCCCTGTGCAAAAAATCAGGCTGTCTCTTTCGATTTTAAGCCCATGGCGTCTGTCCCACCACGAAATATACGCATCATTCCACTCATCCGGAATGATGGAATAGCCAAACACTCCGTGAGAAACACGCTCTGATATTGCATCTATTATCTGTGGAGCTGTCTTAAAATCCATATCTGCTACCCACATCGGGAGCTCATTTTCTGCCACATCCCACTTTAGTGAGCCTGTATTTCTTCTGTCTACAACGGTATCAAAATCATACATAGATTATTTTCCCTCACATATTATCTTAGTCTTTGATGGGGCAACTCTATCCTTTTCGATAGTCAGTGTGCCAATCTCTTTTGCCATTATCACTCCGCTTGTCGGATTTAAAACACTGTCCACTTTACTGCAAATCTCTGCATCTACCGAAGAATACTCAAATGCCAATGTAGTGTTTATGAGCTTACAGTTTTTCATAACGAGGTTGTCGATGTAGCAAAGCCCCTGTAAGCTTTCGATTGTGCAGTTTATAAGTGTCAGATTCTTTGCGTTCCAGCCAAGGTATTCACCTGTAATAAATGAATCATAGACTGTGACATTTTCCGTATTCCAGAAGGCATCCTTTGAGACAAGCTTTGAATCGTGCACCTCTACATTTCTTGAGCCGTCAAACGAATAGTTGCCGACCAGCTGGAAATTCTTCATGATAAGATTATTTGTATTCATGCCAAAATAATCTCCCTTTGCCGAGACATTCTCGATATCGACATGATCACAGCTCCATAGGGTCTCCTGGGCATTTGGGAATGTCACATTTTTAAGCTTTAGGTTATTGCAGCGCCTGAAGTTCTTAGGTGCCTCAACTATTGAATCAGTGACAGAGATATTGTCTGTATACCAGACACCCGCACGCGCCATGTCAAACCATGTACAGTCCTTTACAGCTATGTCACTACAGTACCATAGCGGATATTTCCATCTAAAAAAACAGCCTGTCAGGCTAATGCCATGGCTCTCCTTAAGAGGTGACTCTCCGTCATCAAAAATTGTATCATATATATCCAGGTCGTTGCTTGCAAACAGGGCTCTTTCGCCTGTCAGAAACTCCTGATGGATTTGTTTTCTTTCGCTCATTATATATACTCCTTTTTCCCGGTAATTCTAAATAATTATCTGCCATAAAATCAAATAACCGCCGAGCACATAATATATGCAGCCCGACAGTTATCATTATACCCCAAACCCTACTGAATTTATAGTATTTTATATAAGTTTAATATTACAAAATTAATATTAAGAGCCTGATATTTACAGCTCAAGCCCGTCAAGTATGCTCTTAAGTGCATCAGCAGACTCCTTGAGCTTTAAAGCTTCCTCACCGTTTAACTCGATTGGGATATCGCTCTCCACTCCGTTTGCTCCAACGATTGCAGGCATTGAGAGAACCACACCGTCGATGCCATACTGTCCGTGCATCATGTGTGAAACAGGAAGAATAGACTTCTCATCACGCATAATTACCTCGCAGATACGTCTGACCGACATAGCGATACCATAATATGTCGCATGTTTTCTGTTAATTATCTCGTAAGCACTGTTCTTTACGTTTGCAGCGATTTCCTCTGTATTCTCCTTATGCTTGTAGTGACCTCTCATCTCGCACATCTTGTGAAGCTCCACTCCGGAAACATTGGCTGATGACCATGCAACCACCTCACTGTCTCCATGCTCACCTACTATAAATGCATGTACGCTTCGGCTGTCCACCTCAAGGTGCTCTCCAAGCGCGTATTTAAGTCTTGCACTGTCAAGCACGGTACCTGAACCGATGACACGCTCCTCAGGAAGTCCTGAAAGCTTCTGTGCCACCTGTGTTAAAATATCTACAGGGTTTGCAACGATAAGTAAGATTCCACCGAAATTTCTCTTTGCAATCTCCGGAATGATGCTCTTGAAGATTGCAACATTTTTATTTACCAGATCAAGTCTTGTCTCGCCCGGCTTTTGGCCTGCACCTGCAGAAACAACAATGATAGCAGCATCTGCCACATCATCATAACCGCCTGCATATATCTTCATAGGTCTGGCAAAAGGAATACCGTGGCTTATATCCATCGCCTCTCCCTCAGCCTTGTCCTTATCAGCGTCAATGAGAACTATCTCAGAAAAAAGACCGCTCTGCATAAGTGCAAAAACTGATGCCGAACCAACGAATCCACATCCGATCATTACAGCCTTTCTTGGGTTTGTCTTAACAACTGCGCTAGTTTTATTGCTCATGTACGTTCCTCTCTTTCTTAAACTATAATTCAAATAGTTGCTTTTTATTATAACTATTCATCCCAAACACAAATTCTCAATATCTGCTTTGTTATCAGTAGTTCTGAATAATTATCTTTTATTTATATTATACCCGCATTGTACATATAATCCGTTGTAAAAACAACAAATTACTTGATAAAATACAATCAATAGCCAATTGTTCCCATTTTTATACAATTTTAATACAGATTTTCACATAAAAAGTGCAGTAATAAAAAGCAAACCGGACCAATACAGCTGAATGAATTGTCATTTAGCATATTGATCCGGTTATATTAAAATGCTGTATCCGCTTATTTTGTGCTTGAATTTCTGTACTCAAGCGGTGTCATTCCATACAGCTTCTTGAACTGTCTGTTAAAATGCTCCACGTTCTGATATCCTGCCTCGATTGCGATATTCTCAACAGTTGTGATGCTGTTTCTCAGCAGTGTACGTGCCTTCTTCATCTTGGCATTGGTGACCAGCTCTCCGAAAGTCTTGCCTGACTTCTCCTTTATGTACTTGGAGATATACGGCTCTGTCAGGTTGAACTGTGCAGCCATGTCTGCAAGCGATACTGTCTTGTAGTTGGCCTGGATGAAGTTGAGCATGGCAATATAGCGCTCATCCTTCACGTGACTGTCAGCCTTGGTGGCAAGATAATGGTTTACCGCAACAACAAGCGCTCCGATTGATGCCTTGATGATATCCTCATCCACACCAGCGCCCCAGAACATACTGCCGTCAACTGTGATACCCACATATGCCATAGCCTTTGATGAAGATCCGTGTGAAAGCGCATGCTCCTCGTATACAGTGAGCTCAAAGCTGATGTCAAAATACTGCTTAATTATATTGCTGACTGCATCGAGACGGCCGTTTCCATTGGCATCTACCTTTCTGGTGCTGTCATTGTGTAAAATAACCGCCTCTGCGAAAATGCCGTTTACCTGCTTAAAGTGGCACTCCGGTATAGTGAAATATGGATGAAAATCCACATAATTGTCTGTAAAGATACTGTGTACCCACTCAGGTGAAAGCTCCTTGTGCTCCTCGTCCGATACCTGCTTGACCATGTATCCGACCTGCTCTCTCATCTGCTGTGGCACATTGATACCGAAGCTCTGCTTAAGGATATATGCCACTCCGCCCTTTCCTGACTGGCTGTTGATACGGATAACATCAGCCTCGTATGTCCTGCCGACATCCTTTGGATCTATAGGCAGATATGGAACCGTCCACTTATCAAGCTTCTTTTCCTCTCTCCATGCCATGCCCTTTGAGATAGCATCCTGATGTGAGCCTGAAAAAGCAGAAAAAACAAGGTCTCCCGCATATGGCTGTCTCTCGCCTACCTTCATTCTGGTAAATGTCTCATACTTTTCCCTGATCTCAGGCAGATTTGAAAAATCAAGCTGTGGATCCACTCCGTGTGAGTAAAGATTCATGGCAAGTGTCACGATATCTACATTTCCTGTTCTCTCACCGTTTCCAAACAGCGTACCCTCTATCTCCTCAGCTCCTGCAAGCACACCAAGCTCTGATGTGGCAACACCGCAGCCTCTGTCATTATGAGGATGTAAGCAAAGCACTACTCCGTCTCTGTACTTGAGGTGCTTGTTGATATACTCTATCTGTGTGGCAAAAACATGTGGCATAGCATTCTCTACTGTTGTAGGAATATTGATGATGGCCTTATTATCAGCCTTTGGCTGCCATACATCAAGCACTGCGTTGCACACATCAACCGCATAATCCACCTCAGTGCCCGAAAAGCTCTCCGGTGAATACTGGAAACGGAAATTACCGTCAGTCTCTGCCGCAAGGTCTCTCAGTAAAACAGCTCCGTCAACTGCAAGCTGCTTTATCTCTTCCTTTGACTTCTTAAACACCTGCTCACGCTGTGCAACAGATGTGGAATTGTACAGATGTACAACTGCTCTCGGTGCTCCCTCAAGTGCCTTGAAGGTCTTCTTGATGATATGCTCTCTGGCCTGTGTCAGCACATGTATAGTAACATCATCAGGAATCATATCCCTCTCAATAAGAGCTCTCGTGAAATTGAACTCTGTCTCAGAGGCTGCCGGGAAACCTACCTCGATTTCCTTAAAGCCTATATCTACAAGCATCTTAAAGAAGTCAAGCTTCTCCTCAAGACTCATCGGCTCTATAAGAGCCTGGTTGCCATCACGTAAATCAACCGAACACCACAGTGGTGCTTTATCTATATAATCCTTCTTAACCCAGTCATAAGTGCATTCAGGAGGCAGAAAATAACTGCGCTCGTATTTTTCATATCCTTTCATCTTAAAACCTCTTTTCGTTTGAACTGATATAATTGTAACACATAAGCGCAGTTATTGGAATGATTATATTTAATCACTTTGGTTGATGTAATTTAATTTTTTATAAAAATATAATCAACTTTATTGATTTTGATTATTCTAATCAGATATTTAGGCTAAAATATCCGGCTAATCCTCTCTCTTATTACCCCAGAAAAACAATGCAACTGTTCCCGGACCGGTGTGGCTTCCTATTGTCGTACCGATATCATTTATCTCTACTTTGCCCTTCATCTTAGGGAAGGCAGCCTCTATCAGATCAGCTACGGCTTTAGCATCCTCATAGCATGCAGAATTTGATATATAGACCTTATCCGAATAATCGGCACCATCCTTGCAGAGTGCCTGCATCTTCACAAGCATCTCCTTTATTGCCTTCTTTTTGGTGCGGATTTTCTCACGCACAATAAGCTTTCCCTCATTGCTCACATTCATGAAAGGACAGATATTCAGCACATTTCCCACGAATCCCGCGGTCTTTGAGATACGGCCGCCCCTGATAAAAAATGTAAGGTCTGATGAGAAGAACCAGTGATTCACCTCAAGTCTGTGCTCCATGGTCCAATCAGCCAGTGTATCAATATCCATGCCGCTATCCCTAAGGTCAGCGAGCTTATCCATCAAAAGACCAAAGCCTGACGATGCTGCCAGCGAATCAATCACATATATCTTTCTGTCAGGGTATTCCTCCTCGAGAGCCTCCTTTGCAAGCCTTGCCGAGTTGACTGTACCTGATATACCGGAGCTTAGTGTACAGTGAAGCACATCATATCCCTCATCCAGAAACTGTCTGAAGTACTCCATGTACTCCTCCTGATTGATCTGCGAGGTCTTTGTCATGGCACCTGCCTCCATTGCCTTGTAGAAATCCGGCAGTGGCATGGACTGTCCTAAATCATCCATATATTCTTTACCATCAAGCTCATAGTGAAAGCATGCGTACTTAATATTCCTATCAAGCATATGCTCTTTGGTAAGATCTGCTGTTGAACAGCAGCTAATCACATAATTTGACATATTATTTTCCTTTACCTTTTGACCTTTTATCATTATATGTAGTCAGATACATATGGTATCTCATGATATAAAATATCGTCAAGCTTTGCAACAGCATCGTACGTAGTCTGTATTTTGCCCATCTGCAAAAGCTTCTCGGCACTCTTGTAGCCTAAAAGCAGTGTGGTAAACGTGCCAATAGACATGCTTAGGTGATACTGTGGATTTTTGTCGGTGAGAGCACAGTGCCCCTTCTCAAAATCAATGACAAATGTGCCATTGTTCCACGGAAGAAGGTCATCTGCTATCTCAAAGCTAAAGCAGCCGCCCGGGCCATCCGGGTCACAGTTATACTGTGATATAAACTGCGCCACGTCGATGATTCTGCCCATGGCGTATGGTCTTATTGTCTCCTTTATATCACTGTCATCGAGCTCAAAAGCGATAGGCTCGCTGTAATAGTTGTTGCCTCTGACCTCATCAATCATGGAATCGTGCGCATGAATGTACTCCCACAGACCAAGCTGCGCCTCACGGTTTAAGTAGATGAGCTCCTTGATGTGCATGACATCGGAGCTGATAAGATACACCATATAGCCACACGGTTCATCATCCTCGTTATAGTAGATGGCAACCATCGTATCGTCCTCATCCCAGCGGAAGTACTCCTCCCAAGCCAGATTGTTTCTGTACAGACAGCCGTGAGTCTTCGCGGCAAAGTGAGTATGAAGCTTCTTAAACTGCTCGTCATCCCACTGCACACGACGCACATAGCCCGGCTCCTTAAGCTTTGTAGGAATCTGTCTGTCCTTTATCACATATGTCATCTTGTTTGAGATAATCTCCCAGCCAAGCCCTCTGTAAAGAGGTATGGAGTATGGATACAAAAGAGCAAACGACTTGTTGCTATCGCGCATCCTCGTAAGACTCTTTCTCATAAGCTTCTTCATGAGACCATGGCCTGTGTACTCAGGATATGTGCACACACTTGTGACAAAGCCTACCTCGTAGCGCTCACCATATATATTCATATCGAGCGGATATACCGCAAACTGAGCCACAAGCTCCTCTTTTTTGTCTATGATATTGAAGCAGCCAAGCACATCAGCTCTCTCAAGCACCGGAAACTTCGACTGCTTGATTTCATCATCCTTCCAACCGGTCTCGGCAAGATCTGCCTCTGTTACCTGAAAAGCATAACGAAGCAGTGCATTGTATTCCTCCGCATCATCCTTTGTCAATACTCTTATCTTAAATTCATCTGATTTAAAAGAATGCATAGTGTCCTTTCTCGCCTGTCTTTACTGTATACATCAGATCGTCCGCCTTCTTAATCAGCTCAGTAATCTGGCTCTCACTGGTGACATTTCTCTCATATGAAATACCAATAGAACAGGTGATATTCTTCTCCTCATTAAACTCTACGTCATGATTCAGGTATTTCTTTATCTGGCTTCTGAAGCCATCAGCCTCTGCAATCCTCGCATAGATGTCCTTCGCAATATTCTCAAGCTCGTATCTGGCGCATGACTCAATGACTATGATGAACTCATCACCGCCATATCTGCTCACAAAGCCTCTGTCCTTAGCAACTTCCTTGAACACAAAGGCCATCTCCTTAAGTATCAAATCTCCCACATCATGACCATACGTATCATTATAATGCTTGAAGTTGTCCAGGTCAATAAACATAAGCCCCACATCCATTCCACCGGATGTAACACTTATGCGCTTTTCAAGCTTTTCAATCTCCTGATACATACCTGCTCTGTTATAGATACCGGTAAGCATGTCAGTGACAGCTGCCTGCTTCAGCCTCTTGTTCATCTCATTGGCCTTCTCATTTGCCTCAATACGGGCAATGGAATACTCAAGCTCTCTGAATAACAGCTTGAAAATGCTCAGATCATCCTCATTGAGCATGTATCGCTCGATTGAGCCATGCCAGTTGTCCTTCATGCGCACATATGCTATGAGTACACTTGAAAGTGCATCATTCTTGATAAAAGGCACTGCGACAAATGAGCATACATCATCCACGCCGAAATACGAGATGACATTTTCATACTCGTAGAAGCCCTCTGCAATCTTTGATGTGGCAATGCCCTCCGGATAGTCTATCATGATATCACATATGCCCTTTATAACCTCATCTGTCATATCACAGCCCGTATCATTATAAAGCACCTGTGGCTCCTTCGCGTGCAGATCTATGATCAGCGCACAGTCAAGACTGAAATGATTGATGAAATTGCTCATGGCATTTTCAATCATGGTGTCCTTCTTCTGGTCATTGACATCGATAATGGTCTGCCATATGGAAATAAACTCCATCTGACGCTTTGAGCCCTGATAATCCTTTTCGAGCCCATGCTGCTTTACAAGCATATTAATCTGCCGCTCATTGATATGGCCATCACTCAGTGACTCTAGGTTGATATTTTTTAACATGTCAAGCGGAGCTGCCTCTGCTATTTCATGCATCCTTTTATTGTGTGCCTCTAAAAGTATTCTCTCATGCTCTATAAGCTCATTTTTGCCGAGCAGCTCAAACAGCTTCATCCTGCTTTCCCTGTATATCGAATATGCAAAAAATTCGTTTCCCTCCGCATTAACGAGATATCTCTCCGCATCCTCAAAACGTAAAAAGGCTTCTTCCTTTTCACCATCGTGCCACAAGAGCATAGCTGATGCAAAGGAGTAAAGGAACATCTCATCATCGCATCTGGAATAGTCATGGACTGCCTCAGTTCTTGTGGTGTCAATTACTCTGTAGATGACATAATTAAGAAACTGCTTGCAGCTGAGCAGATAGCGCTCACAGCTGAATCTGTCACCCGAAAATATAGATGCAAGCGCAAGAAGCGCATATACCTTACTCGTGTTGCACACTCTTAAGCTGTTTAGATGAAGCTTTATAATAGTCTTCATGGCAACTAAAAGTGCATGGACAGCCTCCTTATAATTGCCCTGCATGATATAGTTAAGAGACTTGTTATAATACACCTCAGCTATATCCTCCGGCATCTTCAGGTAATATAACATATTGATTGCAGCATTGTAATAATTGTCAACCAGCTCATTTTTACCCATGGCACTTAAATTGTAGCCTATAGACGTAAGCACTCTCGCAACATATATATTGCCGTGCCCCTTCATGAACTCGTATGTACGGATAACATATAAAAAGGCTATCTCATTGAGACCGCTTGTGCTGGCAAGCATAATAGTCTTCTGATATGCATCATACACAAGCTGCTCATTTCCTATCTCCTTCGCAAGCTCAAGCCCCTTCGTAAAATGCTTTAGTAATGATTCATCATAAAAGGACTGCTTCACCACATCCCGGCTATTGTCGTATGCGTAAATATATATATGTGCCAAATGATTCCTGTAGCCGTGCTTTATGAGCTTTTCTATAATTTCATCACTGACAGGTATATCCTGTACACAGAAGAATATATTGTACCAGCCTGACATCTTTATCATGACTGACAAAAGCTCTGCCTTAAATATCAGTGTGTCATCCTCTGCCAAAACTGCATAGTCATAGGCACTCTTTGCACTGTTTCCGGCCTTCTCAAGCTTGCCCTGATACATATAGCAGGTGCCCTTCATGAAATAATACAGCGAAAGATAATGCTCACTGTCATTTTCCGGTATCAGCGCCTTGTATTCATTCGTGAGCTCAATCGCTTTGGACATCTCTCCAAGTAAAACAGACGTCCTTGCATAGACCATATAAAAGCGGCGCAGGCTTTTCTCATCAATCCATGCATCCTCAAACTTAAGCTTATGCTCTATAATGCGGCAGCCTCTCCTTGCCTGCTCAAAATCCAGAAACTCCATGATATTTGATGCTTCCTGGATGCTCTGCTCAAAGTTCATAGTGATATACAGCTCATCATCATTTGTAGTTTTTACGTTATTTTTAAGCGGTCCGGCACTGCCTATATAGTATATGGCGCTCCTGTCCTCAAGCGACTCAACTATACGATCCCACACCTCAACAGTACTGTCAGTACCCTTGACTATGGCATTGACACCTAACACGATACCGATATTGGCGCATGGATTGTCAATCAGATACTTGATGGTCTCAATTGAACTCTTAGACGCCATCTGGAATCTGTTTATCACAATAATCAAAGGCTTCACCTCAGAAAGCTTCTTGAGCATGTCAGCTATGGCCATCGTCATGCGTCTCTGCTCATATGCCACCTCATTTAACAGCACTGTCTCCTCTCTGAAGCACTCACCTGTCTCATAATAGCTGTTTAACACCTGTCTGTGCAGATAGTACACACCGCACTCCTTCTGGAAATCATCAAAGCTTCCGCCTATAAAGCGCCTGTGCATATTGCATATGATGTCCAAAAATGGCTCATAAGCTCCGACCAGCGTATTGTAAGAGAACTCACTGTATGCAAAAAAGACGTTATCCTCATTGCTTTGAT
>UMCM01029662.1_pt1 | contig 30652 bp, 15 predicted proteins | sample 1964231 | NCBI WGS metagenome assembly UMCM01 (sample SAMEA4835968, study PRJEB28245) | human gut metagenome | biome: gut microbiome; material: fecal sample | place: Denmark | collected 2008
AGAGAAAAATGAAAGCAGAGAAGCTGTGCTAAGAGCTGGCGTTGAAGCAAATACAGCAGTTAAGGACGCAGGGAAAGCTGAAAGAAAGGCAGTAGCACAGAAAAAGGAAATGCCAGGAAAAGAAAAGAAACCGTCAATCCATGAACGCTTGGAAATCAATAAGAGAATCATCCAGGAAAAGCAGGGAAAAGATAAGCCGGAGAGAGGAGCTGATTTGGGTGTAAGGACAGTGTAGAAAAACTGAGATGATTTGGTTGAGAGTCACCAAAATTGGTGGCTTTCAACCTTTTACTATAAGAACATGTGTCATAAATCACCCATCTATGATATTATATAATTATTCAAAGAAGGGGTGGGTGAAATGCCAAAAGGAACAAATCAGAAATATAAATTATATCGTTTAGCTCAGATTATGCTAGAAAGAACAGACGATGAGCATTATATAACAATGTCAGAAATCAAGGAAGCTCTTGGAGAGTATGATATTACTGCAGATAGGAAAAGTTTATACGCAGATCTAAAAGATTTGGAAGTTTTGGGTGTGGAAGTTGAAGGAGAGCCGGTAAAGAACAAATATCATTATCATGTTGTGAGCCGTATGTTTGAGCTACCAGAGTTAAAATTACTTGTCGATGCTATACAGTCATCTAAATTTATAACAGAGAAAAAATCCAATACATTAATTAAAAAACTGGAAAAGTTGGTAAGCAAGTACGAAGCACAGAAATTACAGCGCCAAGTATATGTGTCTGGTCGAATAAAAACTATGAATGAAAGCATTTATTATACGGTTGACACAATACATAATGCCATTTCAGAAAACAAAAAGATTAAATTCCAATATTATCAGTGGAACGTAAAAAAGGAAATGGAACTCAGGCATGAGGGTGCCTATTATCATATTAGCCCATGGGGACTTTCATGGGATGACGAAAATTACTATTTGATAGGCTATGATTCTCAAGCTGGGTTTATTAAGCATTTTAGGGTAGATAAAATGATACATATAACATTGTCTGAGGAAAAAAGAGATGGTAAGGAATGCTTTAGAAAATTAGATATGGCAGATTATGCAAAAAAAAGCTTTGGAATGTTTGGTGGTGATGAACAGACTGTAAAATTATTGGTAGACAATTCATTGGCTGGCGTAATTATAGACAGATTTGGAAAGGATATTTATATTTGCAAACAGGACAAAGATCATTTTACGGTAAATGTGGATGTACATGTGAGCAGGCAGTTTTTGGGATGGATTATATCATTAGGAAATGGAATCAGAATACTTGGACCTGCAACAGTGGTGGATTCTATGAAAGCTGAAATAGATCGTTTGGCAGCACAATATAAATAAAAATATTGAAGAGGATATCAGCATGTAGATGAATGCTGATATCCTTTTTTGTTATTTTAAGCCACAAAACCGAACGTAGATTCGTGGTATTTTTATGACCCATAACACATGATAGAGTATAAGCATATCAAGAAAACAACCACAAATGGAGGAATGTGTTATGAGTAAAAAAGAAGGATACAGTAGAAGAGGATTTTTTGGAGAGATTAAGCATTATGATGCAAATGGTCGTAAAATCGGAGAAAGCAGACCAGGATTTTTCGGTGGTATGAATAACTATGATGCAAATGGTCATAAAATAGGCGAGAGTAGACCAGGATTCTTTGGAGGTATGAATCATTATGATAATTCAGGGCATAAAGTAGGAGAAAGTAGACATGGTTTCCTTGGAGGAGCAAATCATTATGATAGCAAAGGACATAAAACAGGACATAGCAATCCTGGAATTTTTGGAGACTGGAATCATTATGATGATTAATATGATAATGCCAAAACAATGTAAGAGGAGACGATAGCATATGAAAAAGAGAAATGGTTTCGCAATTATTGTTGCAATAGTTTTATTGATACTTATTGGAAATTTTGTTGGAATGCAGAATAATTTGATTGTAAAAAAGAATACGCCAGAAAGTGAAAAAACCTCAGAAATAAATACAACCATAAAGGAAGAAACACCAGTAAGTAGCACCTCGGAAACTGTTACACATAAGACAGATTCAGATAGAACGACATATTCAACTACACATTCAGGACAGAATTATGATTATAAATCAAAAACGTATAAATCCGGTAACAGCAACAGTGTGAAGACATATGATCCTTATGATGTTCAAGATTTTGATGATCCAGACGATTTTGCAGAGGAATGGGCAGAAGAATTTGGAGATGGAGACTATGATGACGGATACGATGATGCTTATGATTACTGGGAAGACGAAGCAGAGTAACAGATAAAAAGAAAATTTTGGGAGGGATATTTATGTTTGGACCGCTTGATAAAATGTTTGATTTTAATCACGATGGAAAACTGAATGGATTTGAAAGAGCTGCAGAATATGAATTTATGAGTAAGCAAGGATTTTTTGGAGATACAAAATCTGATGATTCAGAAGATTTATTTTCTAGCGAAGAACAAGATTTGTTTGCAGACGAAATGGACGAGCTAGAGATTGCTGGCTTAGATACAATGGAATTATCTATGATGGATGAGGAGGAAAGGCGAGAAGCAATAGAAGAAGCGGGTTTGGATCCAGATGACTATGATTTTGACTGAAAAATACCTAGGATTTCCTAAAAATCATCAAATATAAAATAAAATTTATTTTCGAGTTGTCAAAACATTACATTGCCATATAACAGAATCCGTTATATAATAAAAAGGATTAAGTGAAGATTCGTGTTTATATCGAAGAGAGGTACATACATGGCAGTTTCATATAACGGATTATGGAAATTACTGATTGACAACAATATGAAAAAAATGGATTTGGTAGAACGTGTAGGCATTAGTAGTAGCACGTTAGCTAAAATGAGCAAAGGAGAAATTGTATCACTGACCGTTTTGGAAAAAATCTGTGATGAGCTAAATTGCGATTTTGGCGATCTTATCAGCTATGATCGGAAAGGGGCAAAAAAATGATGGAATACAATGCGGCCAGCGTCAAATTTCTTCTTTGGCATGTTGAAACAAAGGAAACAGCAAAATTGCTGCAGGAACATAGTTTTGAAGAAATACGAAGAATGGTATTAGAAGACAACATATATCAACAAAAATCAAGAGAGCGTGCACAAAGTGAATTTAGCTGTATTAAGAAGCGTCTTCAGGCATTACCAGAAGAACTGATTCAAAAACTAATACAGTCAGATATTCAGACTACAAAAATTATCACATTTATTGCCTGCATGGTAACAGATCGCCTTCTTTTTGAAATGATGTATGAAGTGTATAGAAATAAAGTCCATTATGGTGAAGAAAATATCACAGATGCTGATTTGAATATTTTTATGAATGATAAAAGAGATCAGAGTGAAAAAATGGCGGGCTTTTCTGATCTTACAATTCGAAAATTGAAACAGAATTATTCAAAATATATGTTTGAAACAGGACTGATATCTGGAAAGACTTCTGAAAAGAAGATTGAACGTCCTTACATAGATACAGATATCAGGGATATTTTGTTAAGAAATCAGATGGAAAAGTATTATTATGCACTTACAGGAGAAATGTGATGGAATTTCAGGATAAATTAGACGGTATCTGGAAGCGAATATCAGATGAAGAGTTCCTTGCAAACCGAGGAACAGGAGGCGAAGTACGCTATTATGTATTTGATTACGATGCCTCTATGGAATTGATAGTACGGGATAAAATAAGACAGTTACGAAAACAGAATAATCCGGAAGCAGATGGATTTGAGATTGTTGAGTATGATTTATATCAGATGGTACTGGACATTTTAAATGAAAAGGGTTATCTGGAAAAATGTATTAAATTCGAAAAAACAAAAGGGCGGGACTACCTTTATACTGCAGTGGCAAAATTATTGCGACTTACATCAGATAATAATTTGATTGTTAATAGAATTGTGCAGCAGACACCAGAACATGCTGTGGTTTTTTTGACTGGAGTAGGAAAGGTTTTTCCGTTCGTCAGGTCACATAATGTTTTGAATAATCTTCATCAGATACTCGATTCATCTCCGGTTGTTATGTTCTATCCGGGAAGGTGGAGTGGTGAATCGTTAAGTTTATTTGGAACAATAAATGATGGTAATTACTACAGAGCATTTCCGCTTATCGTATAGGAGGACAAAGCAATATGAAAATCAAAGATATGTTTTATAAAGAGATTGACCGTGATATTAAAGGCGTAATTAAAGTCGGTCAGGCTGATGATGAGAATGTATACCAGGAATTAGATGAATATGTTGTAACATCAGAGTTAGAATCCTATATGATGAAGTTTTTTCAGGCATACATAAACGGATTGGAAAATAGAACGGATAAAATGGGTGTATGGATTTCCGGTTTCTTTGGTAGTGGTAAATCACACTTCCTGAAAATTTTATCTTACCTTCTGGATAATAAGCAAGTATATGACGAGGAGGGTAAATTACATAATGCAACCAGTTTCTTTACCGAAGGAGTAAAGGTTCAGAATACTGATTTAAAGAAAGAAATTCAAACAATTGCAGATTACAGCAATGATGTGGATGTCATTTTATTTAATATAGACTCTAAAAGTGAAAGCGATTCCAAGATGAACAAAGAAGCTATTCGTGATGTATTTATGAAAGTTTTCAATGATTATCTTGGATATTGTGGCTCTATCCCATTTCTTGCAGAATTCGAACGGAAGCTGGATGCCGATGGTGTATATGAATCTTTTAAAACGAAATTTGAAGAAATAAATGGTTCTTCTTGGGTAGATACAAGAGAAGACTTCTATTTCATTCAGGATGAAATTATTGAAACGGTAACTGAATTGGGAATCATGAGTGAAAAAGAAGCAAATAACTGGGCAGAAAATGCTCAGAATACATATAGTATGTCTGTTGAAAAATTTGCTCAGTGTGTACACAGTTATTGTGCAGGCAAAGGGAAAAACCATCATGTGGTATTTCTGGTTGATGAGATTGGACAGTATATTGCAGATGATAGCCAATTGATGGTAAATCTCCAGACGGTGGCAGAAGATTTAGGAACAGCTTGTAAGGGTAAAGCCTGGATCGTAGTTACAAGTCAGCAGGATATAGATTCCATTACAAAAACGATGGGAAATGATTTTTCCAAAATCCAGGGACGATTTGATACAAGAATCGCTTTGTCATCTGCGAACGTGGATGAAGTTATCCGTAAGCGTATCCTTTACAAAAAAGAGATTGCAGCTGCTATTTTAAGAGATTTATATGGAGATTCTGAAGCAGTTTTAAAAGGCATGATTACATTCAGCGAAGGAACACCGGATATGCCTTTATATAAAGATGCAGAAGATTTTGCGGAAGTATATCCATTTATTCCATATCAGTTCAAATTACTCGGAAATGTATTGACATCAGTCAGACAGTATAGTTCCAGTGGTAAACATCTGGCAGACGGTGAGAGATCTATGCTGGCTTTGTTTAAAGAAGCTGCTGAAAGATATGAAAATGAACGTGAAGGAATTTTGGTGCCATTTAATGCTTTTTACAGTGCACTGGATGATTTTATTGATCATACTCATAGGATTGTTATTTCACAGGCATCCAGAAATAGTCGTTTGAATCCTTTTGATGTTGAAGTACTGAAAGTTCTTTTCATGATCAAACATGTTAATAACTTCAAAAGTAATGTGGAAAATGTTGCTACATTGATGATATCCAGTATGACAGAAGATATTTTGGAACTTCGGAAAAAAGTGGATGCGTCTTTCAGGATTCTGGCAAATGAAGGTGTAGTGCAGAAAAATGGTGACGAATATACATTCCTTACTAACGAAGAACAGGATGCAGAAAATGTAATTCGTACCATAAATATTGATCCAAAAGATACTGTAAATTATGTTGCATCTGTTGCCTTTGAAGAGGCAATCGCATTGACCAATAATAAATATAAATATAATAATCGGTACCAATTTGGATTTAACCAGCAGATTGATGATCGAGTAATTCGAAGCAATCCGGCAAATCATCTGACTTTGCATCTTCTAACAGCATATTGCGGTAAAGATGACGATCTCAGTCTTGGACTGCTTTCAGCGGATGAAAAGAGTGTTGTTGTCCGTATGTCTGATGATTATGCATATCTGACAGAAACAGAAAGCATGAAAAAAGTAGAGGCATTTTTAGGAAAACCAGACCTTGCTAATTTGACAAATTATGAAGTCATTCGGATTAATAAGCAAAAGGAACGTAATGACAGAGTAAAGAGAATCAGCGATTATGTGCGAATGGCACTGGAGTCAGCAGACATCTATGTGCGTGGCGAAAAAGTTACGACGAAAGCAAAAGATGTGGTTGCACGAATTAATGAAGCCTTTGGAAAGTTGGTTGCCAGCGAGTTCAGTAAGCTTGGGGATATGGAAACTGCTCCGGAAGCATCTGATATCCAAAATATGCTTAAAAAGACAAAAGCTCAAATGACATTAAATCTTCCTGGTATGAGAGAAGAAAATGCGGATGCACTCAGGGAGCTTTTGACGAAAGTACAGGAAGCAGAGCGGTACGGAAGAATTTATTCTATTAAACAGGCATTAACAGATTTTGAAGATGCACCATATGGATATACAGAACTAGATGTGGAATACCTGATTGCAACATTGTACAAAAAAGGTCAGATTGCATTGAAAATGAATAGTGTGATTTACAGTCCGGCAAGCACTAATCCAGATGATGCATATAAATATATTACGAAAAAGGAATATCGGGAAAAAATCAGTCTTGCAATGAAAGAAATTCCGAAGACTCAGTGGATAAAGTCAGTGAAAACAGTTATTACAGACTTTTTGGGACGAACAGTAGTAACAGATGATACAGATGTGTTGATGCGTGATTTCAGAGGATATGCACAGACAAAGAAAGCTTCCATGCAGACATTACTTCGTGAAGAATACCAAAAAAATGAAAAACTGCCTGGGAAAAAACTGTTGGAGAAGTCAGTTCGCCTGATTGATGATGTCCTGCAGATTAATGATCCGATGACCTTTTATAAGAGAGTAGACGAGCTTTATGGAGATTTTGATGAGGCGGCAGAAGGACTTACAGAGCTTACGGCATTTTTAGAAGGAGCACAGAAGGACAAATTTAATAAAGCATGTTTTGTTTTATCCATCTTCAAAAAAAGTGAAAATTATATTTCAGATGCAGACGTGATTGGATATGCAAAGCAAGTGGAAAGACTGATCAATTTGCCTGAACCATATAACTTTATCAATAAACTAGAGGAATTCGCAATCAGATTACAGAATGCAATTACAGAATTATTGGAGAAAGATGCGAAGAGAATAGAACCAGATGTGTACGCAGATCGAAAAATAGCTATGGAAGCGGTGTTAGAAGACCGTCCATATGCTGATATTGTGAGTAAGAAAATCAACCAGAAGTTTGAGGCATTACTGGATAAACTGAAACGGACAAATGATATTGCTGCATTAAATGGAATTCCGTCTGAAAGCAATGCTTTGTTGGAAAATTGTTTAGCAGACATCAAAAATGAAGAGGCAGCGTATCAAAGAGCACAGACTCAGCAACAGCCTTCAGGGGAGAAAACTAATGAACAGCCAGATATAAAGCCTGTAAAAGTAATTCATACAGAACCGATTACTATGCGTACATTAACCAGAGGAAAATCATATTCTATTAAAGATAGCGATGATGTAGAAGCATTCTTACAGGAAATCAGGAGAGAACTGATGGCGAAGCTTGGAGATGACAAGGTTATTAAACTGAGTTAAAAAGGAAAAGAAAAATGGAAAAAACAGCGATAAAGAATTTTGCAATAGAAGCCAGAAAAATTCTAATGCGATCAGTAGAAGTACAAGCAGGGCTTTATGGTGTTACTAAAGATGGATGTGCTAATCCGATTCAGAAAGGAGCTGGATTTGAAGTCTATCAGACAGTAGCTGGTACAGAGAACAGAATCTATGGAGAGGATATCAGCAAACGGAGAGATCTTGTAGATGCCGTTAACGAAATTGGCTTCGCCCAGGTGATGGAAAAAGCAGCCTATACATGGTTTAATCGACTCATTGCTATTCGTTTTATGGAAGTGAACGATTATCTGCCTACCCGTACAAGAGTATTGTCTTCTGCAACTGGAAGTAAAACACCAGATATAGTGACGGAATATAGGGAAGTTAATCTAAATTTGACTGATGAGGATTTGGAAAAAGTTCAGATGTGTATTAAAGAAAATAAATACGACGATGCATTTGAATACCTTTTTGTAAAACAGTGTAAGGAATTAAAGCGTGTGCTTCCAAAGCTATTTAAAAAGACAGATGACTACATGGAACTATTATTGAAACTTTCATATATCAATGATGGTGTGGTTCGTATGCTTGTAGATACAATTCCTGAACGCAATTTTAATATACAAGATGAAGGACAGGTTGAAATCATCGGTTGGATGTATCAGTATTACAATACCGAGCCTAAAAGTGCAGCATTTGGGAAAAAAGGTAAAATCACAAAAGAGGAAATTCCCGCAGTTACACAGTTATTCACACCAGACTGGATTGTACGGTATATGGTCGAAAACAGTCTGGGACGTTTATGGGTAGAAGGTCATCCAGATACGTGGGAATTGCTGAAAGATAACTGGAAGTATTATCTGGAAGAAGCACAGCAAGAACCAGAAGTACAGGTACAGCTTGCTGAGATTCGCAAAGAATATGCACAGTTAAATCCGGAAGATCTGACATTTATGGATTGCTGTATGGGAAGTGGACATATTCTTGTCTACGCTTTTGATGTACTGATACAGATATATGAGAGCATGGGATATTCCAGAAGAATGGCTGTACAGGAAATCTTGAAACATAATTTGTACGGATTAGACATTGATGATCGTGCAGCACAGTTGTCATATTTTGCTGTGATGATGAAAGCATTGGAATATGATAAAAGATTTTTCAATAGAGATGAGCAGCCACAACCACAGGTATATGCCATTCAGGAAAGCAATGCTATAAAAAGAGAACAGTTAAAATATTTTGGAGCTGGCTTGTCCGAGTCGGAAAAAGCAACTGCATTGAAACAGATGAATGAATTACTAGATACATTCACAGATGGTAAAGAGTATGGATCAATTCTTACAGTGGAGAGTTATGACTGGGAACTTCTGAATAGGTTTGCAGGGAATATGGAAACTTTGGGACAGATGAATTTTGATACATACGGTATTCTTGAGACACAGAAGAAAATGCTTAGTCTTATTGAAATCGGCAAAGTCATGGCTCAAAAGTATTGGGTAGTTTCTACAAATCCGCCGTATGCTTCAATTAGTGGATTAGATAACAGAATAAACGAATATGTAAAAGAATTCTATCCCGATAGTAAAACCGATTTATATTCAGTTTTTATTGAAAAATGTAGGAAATTATTGAAAATAAATGGTTATCAATCGATGATTACTATGCACTCATGGATGTTTTTGACAAGTTTTGAAAAGCTTAGAGCGAAACTTATGTCAACATATTTGGTTAATATGATACACTTGGGAGCTAGAGCATTTGATGAAATAGCTGGAGAAAAAGTTCAGACAACATGTTTTACCATAAAAAATACTAAATTAACTAGTAGCAAAGGTTTGTATTGTGATGTGACCAATGGTAACAGTGAGTCTGAAAAAGAACACTTTTTTTTGTCGGGCTTTTCAAGGCACGTAGCCATGCAAAAAGACTTTGAGAATATACCTGGTACACCTATGGCTTATTGGGTTAGTCATAAAGGCGTGGACAATTACAATAGAACAAAGCTCCTTGGAATAAATGCAACAACAAAGCAAGGATTTAAAACAGGAAATAATGATTTGTTTTTAAGATTGTGGTTTGAAGTATCTGTGCAAAAGTTGTCTGTAATTGGAAAAGAGAAAAAAACGAAATGGTATCCATGCAATAAAGGTGGCTCATATCGTAAATGGTTTGGGAACCAAGACTATGTTGTTAATTGGGAAAATGAAGGGGAATTAATCAAGAATTATAGAGATGAGAATGGAAAGTTATTATCAAGGCCACAAAATTTAGACTACAATTTCAAAGAAGGACTGACATGGTCTTCAATTTCATCTGGACCTATTTCAGTACGATACAGTGGAGCAAATATGATGTTTGAGTCTAAGGGCTCAGGATGTTTTACAAATAAGATGGATATATACTGTGTGCAAGCGTTTATAAATTCAGTTGTTGGAATGTATTATATTCATGCGCTAGCACCAACGCTAGACTACTCTGAGGGAGCAATATTAAAACTACCTTTTGACTTAGTAAATGATGATAGTATTCATGCTATCGCAAAGAATAATGTAAATATCTGTAAAAATGACTGGGATTCCTTTGAAACTTCATGGGACTTCCAGCACCATCCGCTTCTTCGTAAAGTTTCGGTTATTGCTGAATCCTTTGAACAGTGGCAGGCTGAATGTGACGACCGTTTCAATCAGCTGAAAGACAATGAGGAAGAATTGAACCGTATTTTTATTGATATTTATGGATTACAGGATGAATTGACACCAGATGTAGAGGAAAAAGATGTTACAGTAAGAAAAGCAGATTTAAAACGTGACATTCGTAGCTTAATATCCTATGCCGTTGGTTGTATGTTTGGTCGTTATTCACTTGATGTTGAAGGACTGGCATATGCTGGTGGCGAGTGGGATAGTAGTAAATATAAGACATTTATTCCGGACGATGATAATTGCATTCCGATTACAGATGAAGAATATTTTGAGGATGACATTGTTGGAAGATTCTGTGAGTTCTTAAAGGTTGTATTTGGAGAAGAGTCTCTGGAAGAAAATCTGAATTATGTGGCACAGGCTCTTGGTAATAAAGGAAATACCAGTAGAGAAATCATTCGAAATTATTTCTTAAATGATTTCTTTAAAGACCATTGCAGTACCTATTCTGTAACAGGATCCGGTAAACGCCCGATTTACTGGTTATTTGATGCCGGTAAACAAAATGGATTTAAATGTCTGATTTATATGCACAGATACGATAAAGACACAGTTAACCGAGTTCGATCAGAATATTTGAAGAAAATACAGGATGCTATTGAAGGAGCATTGAAAAATGCAGAATATGCAGTAGATAATTCTTCCAGTGCTGTAGATCGGGCAGCAGCGACCAGAAAACGAGATAAATATATTAAGCAGTTGAATGAAATCAGAGCGTATTATCCAGCACTCTCACATATGGCTTTACAGAGAGTAGAAATTGATCTGGATGATGGTGTAAAAACAAACTATGCAAAATTCCAGGGCATTGAAACAGTAGATGAAAATGGAAAAAAACAAAAGGTTGATTTACTGGCAAAGATATAGGTGATCATTTGGATATTGAAAAACTTGCAACAAGTGCAATAACAAATTGTATAGCGGGGACAGATTTTCTGTCCCCTTGGATTAGTGAAGGAGATAGAGAACCATCATGGGATGGATTTATCTATGCTTATTCAAATAAGAATCAGGCAAAGAAAAATCTGACGGGTCGTGCAGCAGTTCAGGTAAAGGGGAAACAGGTGAAGAATGTAAAAAAGAAAAGCATTCAATATCCGGTATCCATGGTTGATTTGGAAAATTATCGAAATGATGGCGGAACGATATTTTTTGTTGTTGGAATAACTTCTGAACTGGAAGAGAAGATATATTATTTAGCATTGCCGCCGTTTAAGATAAATCAGTATCTGAAAATTTACAAAGGAAAGAAAACTCCAAGTTTAACATTTTCAGAGTTACCAGAGAAGAAAAATGATATTGAGAACATTGTTATCAATTTCGTAAATGATAGTAGGAAGCAGGCAATAGCTCAAAATGGAAAAAATTGGACAATTCCTGAAGTCGAAAAACTCGTTGGAATTGAAAATATGTGTTTGAATTTTTCTGTTACATGCATCGGGTACGACAGGAATGATCCATTTCCGTATCTGAAGAATAATGAGTTTTATATGTATGCTGGAAATAAAGATAATTCGATACAATTTCCTGTTGAACATATTGAAAATATAGAAGTTATTACCTGTGAACGTGAATGTGCAATATCTGCTCAAAATAAAAAGTTTTATGACAGAATAAGAGTAGAGCGTCATAGAGATGGGACAATAACGGTTTATATCGGGAAAAGCATTTATATTAAATATGAGAAAAACGGAAAGGGAACTTTTAAATATACATTAAAAGGGAATCTGGATGAGAGAATCATAACGATTGAGTTTATGCTTGCCATGTATGAGGATGGGGGATTTTATCTAGATGGAACCAAATTTGGCTTTGAACAAATACATGAGAAACTGGATGCAGATGAACACAGAGAGAAATTACAATATCTTAATCTTGTAAAAGAGCTGTTGGACAAGTTTGGTGTAAATAAACCGTTAGAAGCGGATAATCTTTCTGAGAAAAATGAAAAAGATATCAGGATGTTGATAGATACACAATTGTATGGGAAAAGAGCGTCGTTTCAAGAAAACGATGACATATCAGAAGTTGGATATATAAGTATTGCCAATATAAATTTGTTGGTAATGTGTACAAAAATGGAAGATGGAACATATCTTCTGGAAGATTTTTTTAGAAAAGAAATAGGTTGTTCAATGGATAAAACTCCGAGTACGCAAACATCGCAGTATTCATTGATGAGTGTTGAAGATTATCTTAAAGCTGATAATTTTTCCCTAGAGATGGTTGAAGTATCTTTTAAAAAACATAAAAACATAAGCCATTATTCACAAACTAATTTTAGCATATTAAATATACTCAATGCTTATGATCGGGACAATTCAAGAAGTGATTTGCTCGATTTGGCTGAACATTTATATGAATGGTTAATCAGCGAACAACCAAATGAAGATATATATCAGATAAATTTAATACAATGTCATAAGCGTAGAGGAACACTGTCAGATAAAGATGTTTTAAAATTGAATGAGATTGGAAGAAAAGCAGATATTACCGAAGCTTTATTGGCAGGAATACAAATATTGCTTGAGAATTATCAACTTGCAACAATTTATTTAGAACAGTTGGATGAATTGGATAGAAAAGAATTTGAAAACTACCCAATTTATAATTTGATGAAACAGGAGACATGAACATGGAATTACAAGACATTCAAAATAAATTAAATATTTTACTTTCTGGAACAGATCGGAAAATTGTCTTCTGGTATGATGATGATGCAGCCTATGAAGAGGACATAGAGCAGTTGGAATTGGCTCCTGGAAATAAGAAGTGGATACTTACTACAGATAATTGGTTCGAGACAAAACTACTTTTAGAAGTGCAGGACACTACCTCCAACTATTTAGTTTATGCTCCGTTTTCAAGACCGGAAGACAAAGAAAATTTTTTGGCAGATATTTATTATTATTCGGAACATTTTTATTCGGATAAGATGATTCAGTTATGTGGTGACCTTGGAATACCAGTGGATTGTCAGGATGAAGTAAAGCGATTTAAGAAGTTTTGGACAGCAACAAATACAGGAAAATTTCAGAAATTGCAGATAGTGGAGTATACAATTACCAGTATAGATCTTGGTATTATGTGTGTACTTGCAGGCGTGAAAAGCTGTAATTTTGAAGAGTTAATGCGAAAAATTCTGCTTGGTGGTGTGGAAGATAATCCAATTATAAAGAAATTTAAGACAAATAAGATAGATATGGTGTTCTGGCAGATGTGTGAGAAACAATATGGATATAAAGATCCATCACCATCTATTCAGAAATTTCTGGTTACGATGATTATGACATATACCGATACTGTGGCAGAGGGAAATATACCAAAAGCATGGAAGATTTTCCTTTCCGGTAAGCAAAATGATGTGATCGTATTTGTGAAAAACCTGATGAATAATGAGGAAACAAAGTCGTTCTATGATATTACAGCATCTAATATAGCTAAAGAGCTGGAATTGGAGAAGCACATTATACAGATACCGCTTGATAATATTGTAGTAAGTGATGCCTTCGAGGATTTTGACAAAAACATTATTTCGTGGATCATTGCCAAACTTGAAGATGGAATGTTGGATGAAAAAATCGGTGGAATGACAATTCCTGAAATATGTGAGAATCGACGGAAGAGTTGTTATCATTATGCCTTGCAATTTGATATGACATATCAGATGCTTTACAATGGGTATAAGATTTTGAAGGAAGTTCCGGCTCACCAGTACCAGCCAACATTGGAAGAAGTTATACGAGATTATACCGAGAATACTTATCAGATTGATACCTGGTATCGGAAGTTTTATTATTGTCTGGACAGAGTTGGTATGTCCGAAAATGTAGAGAAAATCCGTGATTTGGTTGAGAATATGTATACCAATAAATATCTTGGAAGTTATGCGTATAAGTGGAATCAAAGTCTTACACCGGACATATATCAAAATTATACAGGAACACGTCAGGAAGATTTTTATAGTCGATTTGTAACACCGTTTCTGCGGGAAGGCGGCAGGGAAGGACGAGTTATTGTAATCATCTCAGACGCATTTCGTTATGAATGTGCAAAAGAATTACAGAGGAATCTGGATTTGGATGAAAAATGTGATGCTAAAATGAATCATATGCTTAGTGTACTTCCTTCAGAAACAACATTAGGAATGGCATCGTTATTACCGCACCGGGAAATAGTAGTTCAATCTGGGTTGGACGTAGTGGTTGACGATATGAAATGTGGAAATAGCATGGCAGATCGTCGGAAAATTTTGCAAAACTCAGTGAAGAGATCGGATTGCTATGATTTCGATATTATAAAAAATGCAAAACAAGCAGAAGTTCGGGAAATGCTGCAGGATAAAGATGTGGTTTACATTTATCAGAATCAGATTGATGACCGTGGAGAAAGCAAGAAATCTGAAAATGAAGTATTTAATGCATGTCAGGAGGCTATAGATGAGATCCAGAAGTTGATTCGTAAGCTGACAGGATATGTGTCTGCCACAAGATTTCTAATTACAGCAGATCACGGATTTATATATAAGAGAGATAGATTGCAGGAATATGATAAGATTTCCATGGATAAAGCTCAGATTTCACTTGTTAATAAAAGGTATTTGTTATCACTGGAACCAGTGAAAAACGAAGCGTTGGTAAGTAGAGCAATGACTTATCTTGGGAAACTCAATCAGTTTTATGTGACAACGCCTATGGGAGTGGATATTATTAAGGCTCCAGGAGGTGGACAGAATTATGTGCATGGTGGTTCGTCGTTGCAGGAAATGATTATTCCAGTTGTGAAGGTAATCACTTACAAAGGAAAACAGGATACCAGTGCTGTTAATGTTGAATTATCATATAGTTCAAACCGCATTACAGATATTATGGTATATCTGGATTTTATGCAGATGGAAGCAGTGACCGATACAATGAAACCTAGAAAACTGATTGCATTTTTTGTAGATGAGAATGGAACCAGAATATCATATGATGTGCCAATCATAGCAGATAGTACGGAACCAGATCCAAGAAAACGTATGATGAGAGAAAAATTCATTCTTAAGAGTGGCAACTATAGTAGAGGCAAAAATTATTATCTGGTTTTAGCAGATATGGAGAATGAGGAGAAAGAACATCAGAGATACAGATTTGAGATTGATATTGCAGGAACCCTGTAATAAATGAGGGAACAAGAGATGAATGATAGCTATATTATAAGCAAAATGAATGAATATATGTTCCAGTTGAATCAGAAAATGGGGAAATGGCTTGATAAGAGCCTTCCCCAGATTACAAATAACTGGTGGCAGGAGCTTGTATTGAACAATCTAAGTTCGCTGCAAAAGGACAAGGTTGAAAAGAGTAATATTCGCAATGTTGCTGGTCTTGATCTTGCTTCTCTTTTGCGTGTTTTTGAACGTAACTGGTTTGTGATTACAAGCTCTTTTTTTGTGAATAATAAAGAACGAGAAAAAATCAGAAGAATGCAGGAAATCAGAAATGACTGGGCGCACATCACACAGCAGGATATTAATAAGAAAAAAGTAATTGATGATGTAAATGTTATTATCGAATTGATGCAGACTTTTGATGCAACGATGAAAGAAACTAGAGATATGGAAAATTTTATTTTCGATATTGAGGATGATAAAGAACTTAAAATTGAACCAGAAAAGAAAATTGAGCATAAAAGACAGGAAAAGGAAGTAGGGGGAAGCAATATTATTCAAGTTGGAAGCCCTGTTACTCTTGCAAATGATGATACTGCAATCGGTGCAGTAATAGCAAAAGATGGAAATAAGTATACTGTCCTGATCAATAACAAATTTGAAACATATTATGAGGAACAGATTAAGCTTGTACAAGAAAAAAAGAAAAACTCACATGTATCTCTGTCACGGGTGAGAACTGCATTGACAGCTTATCAGATTAGTAATCCTGGTTCCAGCAATTTGTATTCTTTGAATTCAGCAAGAATTGATTTTGTTCCATACCAGTTCCGACCGGCATTGAAGATGATCAAGGCTGACAGTCCAAGACTTCTGGTAGCGGATGATGTAGGTGTAGGTAAAACTATTGAGGCGGGATTGATTCTGAAAGAATTGGAAGCACGTTCCAGTATTAATTCAGTTCTGATCATTTGTCCTAGACCATTGGTTGCCGAACGAAAATGGGAATTGGAGATGAAACGATTCGATGAGAATTTCACACAGATGGATGGAAAAGCTTTAATAGAAGCTATTTCAGAAACTGATCGAGATGGAGCATGGCCTGAGCGACATAGCAAGACGATTATTCCATATTCTTTGTTTAGCGAAGATATGATTATGGGTACTCAGTCAAAATCTGCAAAAAGGAAAAAAGTAATGGGATTGAGTGAGCTGGATCCGATTCCACACTTTGACCTTGTGATCGTAGACGAGGCACATAATATTAGAAATTCTAATACATGGATGTATAAGGGTGTTGAGATTTTCTGCCGAAATGCAGATGCAGTTATATTCCTGACAGCAACACCATTACAGAACAGTAATAATGACTTATATACGTTGTTAAACCTTTTGCGTCCGGATATTGTTATTGACAAGGATATTTTCAAGACTATGGCAGAACCGAATGCGTATATTAATAGCTTGTTGCGCATTGTCCGGAACCAGGAGGAAGGCTGGCAGGAGGCAGGAAGAGAAGCTGTCGGTAATATATTGAATACAACGTGGGGACGTAGTGTTATTCAACATAATCCAGACTTTGAGAAAATATATGATTTTCTGGAAAAAGAAACAGTATCCAGGGATGAGAAGATAGAAATGATGGGGAAAATAGAGGCTCTTCACACTTTCCATTCTATCATTAACCGAACTAGAAGGAAGGATATTGAAGATTTCTGTATTCGACGTAATCTTACAGTAAAAGTGCCATATAACACAGCACAGAAAGACTTGTACGATGCATTGATGGAGTTTGAATCTACTTCGCTTGCTATGCTGCATGGAAGTCGTAGCGTTCGTTTTATGATGTGTACGATTATGAGACAGGCTGCAAGTTGTATTTATGGGCTGCAGCCATTTTTGAAAGATATTGTAGCCAGAAGAATGGCTCAGGTACAGGAAGATGGAGAGTTATATGAATATGATTTTGAGCTGAATAGTGATGAAGAGAATTCACTGTATGAACTGGCAGATGAAATCGCAGAACTGTCGGAAAAACTACCAGAGGATGATCCGAAGTTTGAAAAAATGTATGAGATTATTCAGCAGAAACAGGGCGAGGAGAATAATAGGGTAATTATATTTAGTTCCTTCCGTCACACACTGGCATATATTAGAAACAAATTACAAAAGCGGGGAATCCGCGTAGGTCAGGTCGATGGCACTGTCCCGGATGATGAGAGATATGCATTACGCCAGAGATTTCTGAAGAATCGGGATGATGAACAGGCAATAGATGTACTTTTATTCAGTGAAGTCGGCTGTGAAGGTTTGGACTATCAGTTCTGTGATACAATGATAAACTATGACCTGCCATGGAATCCAATGAGAATTGAGCAGAGAATTGGACGTATTGACCGTCGTGGGCAGAAGTCTGATACCGTTAAGATTTATAATATGATTACAGATGATACTATAGATGCGACGGTATATGAAAGATGCCTGAGTAAGATTGGTGTATTTGAATCCAGTATTGGTGATTGCTCAGAAATATTGGGTGATATCAGCGATCAGATTTTGAAAATAATGTTTGATCCAGAACTGTCAGAAACTGAACGTACATCAAAAATTGAGCAGATGGCAGATAATGAGGTGAAAAAAGTACAGGAAATGAGAAACCTGGAGCAGGAAGAAAAATCTCTGTATGGTTTTGATCTATCTAATTATATCCAGAATAAAGATGTGCAGGACGCTGAAAACATATGGATTTCACCTACCAGTATCCAGGAAATGGTAGATACTTTTATGAACGATTTACTGGGTGAAGGCGAATATATTCGTGGAAAGAATGATTTGAAGAGTTTACGATTGGCAAGTGACAAACGACGTATGCTCTTAGATAATTTGAAAAATGTAAAGATTGTAAATAGTAACAATGCTTCCCGATTATGGACGGCATATTTGAAGTCAGATAAGCCAACCTTACCGGTTACTTTTGACAGCGTATGTGCAAAGGATAACAGAAATGCTGCATTTCTCACACAAATGCATCCACTGGTAATTCAAGCGGCAGATTATGAAGCCAATGAACTGCAATGTGAAGTTGGAGTAACAGTTAGTACGGATGAATTGCCAGCAGGAGACTATGAATTTTTAATTTATGTTTGGCGATTTGTAGGACTTCGACCAGATGTTAAGTTAATTTCAGTTAGTGATAATGAAATTGTTCAGAAGAACATCCTGAATTATATTCAGTATAGCTCGGAATATGATTATGGTGATGTGGGGCATGAAGCAATATGGGATGCAATGGATAAGCTTCATTATACGAAATGGCAAAAAGAAAAAGAACAATATACCACAGATGTAAAAAATGAGTGTGAATACCGTTTGGAGCAACTCGCTCACTCGTTCCATCAGCGAGAAGCCATTTTCAAAAATATGCTGAAAAACGCAGAAGATGACCGTATTAAACGTATGCGACAGTCACAATTGGATAAACTGACAGCAGATTTTGAACAGCAGAAGAAAAAAATTGATGAAACGATACATAGCGTAGATATTTATACTAACCTGCAGGTTAAAGGAATTCTTCATGTAGAAGGATAAGGTAGCAAATATGGGGAAAATCAATTATCAAAAGATTTATACAACAAATAAAGATGAATGGAAAGCATTGACCAGAGAGCCTCAGAAATATGAGGCTCTCCTTGCGGGACATTATTCAGAAAGTAATCATTTTGTATATGAATTATTGCAGAATGCGGAAGATGAAAAAGCTGATCGAGTTGTAATAGAATATTATGATGACAAGCTGGTGTTTTATCATAACGGAATACCATTTGATGAAAATGATGTCCGAGGTGTATCCTCTATGCTTATGGGAACCAAAGACAGAAATTCAGCACAGACGATCGGTCGATTTGGTATGGGATTTAAGTCTGTGTTTAAGTATACTTATCAGCCAGAAATATATTCAGATGAGGAAGCATTTCGAATTGAGAATTATCTTTTGCCAGTGGAAATACAGAATGGCTGGGATTATCGAAGGGTAATGAAGGAACTGGAATATGGATTGAGTAGTGGTGGAAAGTACTATCCGTTTTCTGAACAGAAGCATTTGACGAAAATTGTTATTCCATTTGCTAAGCGTAAGAATGATGGAACAGTCGTTCCAGTGTCTGGAAAAGAAGTTTTACAAAAATTGCAAGAATTGAATGGTGAAATTCTTCTGTTTTTAAATCATATCAAAAAATTATTTTGGATAAATCAAACAAATGGAAAGTATGCGATGATTACATTGGATGTCGATTCAACGGACTGTAATCTGAATAGCTGTCGTATTGAAGGTAGTGCATATCAACAAAAAGAAGAAATTACACGATATTTGAAATTTAAGAAAACCTTTGATCATCCAGAGATGAAAGATGCAGAAGTTAGTGTCGCATATAAGGTGAATAATAAAGCAAATGTGGTTTATGAATTAAAGGGAGAGCCGGTATGGGTGTATTTCCCTACTCGTGATATGACAAAATTGCCATTTCTGATTCATGGATCTTTTGAAACAGCTGTGTCCAGAGAAAAATTGATGACACCTTCTGAATTTAATTCGGCGTTGTTTCAGCTATTGGGAGACTTAATAGCTGATTCAATGGAAGAATTGAAAAAACGTAAATTGATTACGCAGAATTTTATCCGAAAGGTGTTAATTGCTGCCTTTAAGGACGAAACAGATAATAACACAATACCAGGTCTCCGAAATAAAATAACAGAATGTTTAAAAAAAGGAAGCTTGATTCCAGATAAAGATGGCGACTATTATGCGGTAGATGAGTTAGTAATACCGGTACCTTTTGGTATTGCTGATTTCTATGATAGTAAGCTATTCCAAACGACATTTGAAGATGTGGGACATTTTGTAGCATATAATAATGAACGAGAGGCAAATTTTAACGAGTATCTTGCTTGGATGGTAGACGAGGTGGGAATTCAAACATTTACACTTGTCGATTGGGCAAAGAGAATGGGAACTTTAAAAGGAAGATGCGTTTCAACAAAAAGTGCTGAATATGAAAAATTAGAAGATTTTTATGATTTTCTTTCGGATAATAGAGAAAGTATCTATACAACGGGACTTCATTATTCAAGAAGTGGACGTTATGAGCAAACAATTCGCAATAATGTAAGTACTGCGTGGAAAATATTAAAGACATCACCGATAATCTTGAATGCACAAGAAGAACTGACTGCACCTTATCAAGGAGAAACAGAAAAGTTGTATCTGAGTGCAACCAGCGATTATCAGCAGATGGTTTTATCATCTATTGTGCATAAAAATGTGTCTGCGAAATTTGGGCAGCTGTTAAAAGATGGATTTGCTTTAACAGACTTTGATAATTTTCAGTATGTAAAAGAAAAAGTTCTAAAAAAATATATTAAAGGTGAGACAATCAACTTTGATAACAGTGAGAATTATGAAGACGAGTATATAGAAGACTTAAATCAGATTTTATTACTGTTTGCAAAGAATCATAATGTCGATGAAATTCAGAACCTCATTGCAAAAGCAAGTATTATAAAAATTGTGACAGATGATAATACAGTAACTTTTGCAAAACCGGCACTTACATATGCAGCTAATTCCGTAGAGGGAGCAGATCTGCGAATTTATTATGAGACGCCTGTAGTAGAAGAAAATGATGATGATGAGTCTTATTATAGAGAATTTGATGATTCTGGTAAATATCTGATTGACGAAGCTTTTTATCATAATCATGGGATATCTGTAAAAAAATTGCAGCAGTTTGGCATTATTACAACACCTATTACTGAGGGACGAAGATATTTCTCAGGTGGTTCTGGAAAAGAATCGTGGAATGCACTTGGCGATTTTTGTCCGGAAATGACAATGGATTACCTTGATGATAATTTATATATTATTGAATACATACCCAAGTCGGAATTAGCAAGGAAAAAGTCATCAGAGATATTTAAACTAGTATTATCTGTTCGACAAAAGTTGGCCGGTAGACTGTCAAAGAGAAAGACAAATCCATATGAAGTCGAGGAAGAATCACGAATTCTACGCCGTTTAAAATCTTATCATAGCTGGTTGTATGATAAGAGTGGAAATCTGAGAGAGCCAAGAGAAATATCAAAATATGATTTGGACACATCTTTGTATGGTGAGGTTATACCTGATAAGAATTTTTATTCAATGCTTGGATTTATTGAAACTGAGGATGATAATACTGCCGAGGCATTTGAACATGTAGATAAGTTAGATACCAGAAACAAAAAACTACTTTTGCGACAGCTGGCAAGAGAACTTGGAATGAAAGTTTCTGATGGAGCGGAAGATGATACAAACAATGATGAGGAAGAAAAAGATGATATCTTTTCTGCTGATACTTATGTGTCAGAAGCATTTCCGATATCAAGGGTCCGTAATATAGAGAGCCTGATTGAGCATGTAAGACAACAATTTTTTTGTGCTGATCCGGTAACATATCATAAAGTACTGCGACAGATCAGAACAAGTAAGTCAAAGAAAGCAGATAGAGCATATGTAACAGGAATGTATTTGAATGATAGCCATGTGAAAATTTGTCAGATGTGCAAAAAACCTTCAACACAGGTTTATGTGACAGAAGTTGCAAACTATGGAATTGAGCTTCCGCAGATGAATCTTTGCTTATGTCCTAATTGTTCAGGACATTATAAGTCATTAAGAGACAATAACAAGGAAGCATTTAAAGAGGCAATGAAAGTTGCAATACTTAGCTTAAATATCGAGGAAAACTCAGATGAATATGAAATACAGCTAGATTCTGATACATCTTTGTACTTTACTGAAACTCATGTGGCTGAAATACAGACGATACTAGGACTTATTTCTGAGTATGGCGTTCCAGATGGAAATCAGGAGGAGCGTTTAGAAAAAGCATTGATGGAAACTGAGATGTTACAAGAAGAAATAGGATCAGAGCAGGTTGCAGCTACTCTTGAGTCAGGTAAAATGTTATCTGAACCAGAGATAGAAGAAAAATTAGAAGATGGCAATCAAGAAGAAAAAAATGAGCCAACAATAAATGAGTCAGATTTAACCTTAGCAACAGAAACAGAATTTGATTTTCTCACAAATACGGAACCAATACAGGATGGAAACCTTGTATCTTATAAGAAAATGCAAACATTGGAGATTGTTGATGCCGTAATGGATTCGACAAAATATCCTTTACATAAAGCTTTTCTTGGTAAGAAAGTAGGGGATTTAGTTGTTTTAAATGGACGCAGATATTTGATTATTAGCATCCTGTAAAGAAGCAAGGGGGATTACATTGTATAGTTATTTTATGAAATGTCCGGTACATAAAACGGACATGAAAGTGAAGGACAGTGAAAAAGTAACAGTAAATACAAACGGTGTAAAAAAGAAGGAGCCGTTGTTTCACTGTAGGGAATGTAAAAGATATTATCTGTACGATTCAAACATTCTTCCAGCACAAGCGAAGGGAACGAAAGCAACCTATCATGAAGAACCTGTTTATAAGTGCAGTATAAAATATCGTACAACTGTTGATGATACTGATAGTGTCTGGAAGAAAAAAACAAAACCGGCAGCTGAAAAAAATAAAGTTCAGAAAAAAACAAAAGAAGCACGAAATGCAGTTGCGAAAAGAGAACCTGTTAAAGAAAAGGTAGCTAGAATTCATGTCTTGAAAGAAAATGATTTGGATTCTAAGCTTAAAGCAAATATTGCAAGTTTGAAAAAGGCATATCCGCAGGTAATGCCTGAGCAGATGAAAATTCATGATCTTATAACGAAGGTCTTTCCGGCAAAATTAAAACAACAGATAGTTGTACGAAATGAGAGTTTTACTGGAAATAACGGAAATGTTATCAGACGAGTATCATTATATAGCAAGAGTAGTTCGTACCTTTCCAGACGTTTACCAGAAGACATGTATCTGTCTTTTGGTGGAAGATTTATACTTGGCGAATTTGTGATAGATGAGATGCGTCTTTTGGAGCATCCGATGATAAAAGAAGATGATATTGAAACGGATATGACTTTTTATTATGATGGTCAAAATCTTGCGAACTGGCTTTACAATGTGACTGAAGATGCAGCAGAGCAAGAGCAGCATTTGACAGGAGAAATTGCGTCGTGGAATGAATATCTGGACTGGAAGAGACAATTAGCAGAACTTCGTATTCGTGGTTTAAAGTATATAGGATACAAATTTGATGTTGAAAACAGAGAGTTGATATTTCTGACAGTCGCCGAGGGAAAAGAAAACTTTGATGAATTTCGTAAATATTTACGACGGAATGAGGTATCAGCTTTTTCAAACAATTATTCTAATGATAGATGGAGTTTTGAGTTTAACCGAGATTATCAGAATGGTCAGAATAATGATGATGGTGTCTCCTTGACATTCGTTCGTTATGGAAGACAATATGGATCTTTAAGCGAGATTGAAACATATGAATGGGATACATTAAAGGATTATGCAAAGAAATATGAGAATGATCGAGATTCTGGTACAAGATCCCTGATTTCTGGAATTAATCGAAATTATTTTGAACCTTATGTGATGGAATTGGTTTTTGAATTCACAGCGAATGCGAATACAATGATTGAACGTCAGATACGTCGAATGGGAAGCATTCAGGATGATGTAGAGGAAACAATGGCTGGAGAGCTTTATGCAGATGGCTATATTGCAACATCACAAATTGGAGATTTTGCATTGCTTCATCGCTTAAAAGGTGCAGTCAACAATCTTGTTATGGGAAAGGCGGCTTCACAAGGACTGGATCAATGGCTTTTTGACATTAATAAAGCAAGAACGCCACAGGAAATCAAGAAAATAAGTACGTGGCAGAATTCAGATATCAACGAAAAACAAAAAGAAGCGGTAGAAAAAATATTATCTGTTCCGGATGTATGTTTAATTCAGGGACCTCCCGGAACAGGGAAAACAACTGTTATTGCAGAGGCAATTTATCAATTGGTTATACGAAATAAGCGTGTTTTAGTTGCATCTCAAGCTAATTTGGCAGTTGATAATGCGCTGGAGCGATTGATTTCTAATCCTAAGATACGTGCAATCAGACTTGGAAGTGCCAAAAAGATCGATTCATCGGTAAGCAATATTACAGAGGGAAATGTATTGGAATCTTTTTATGATTCAATTGTTCAATATGTTGATGGAAATTTTGTATCCAAGTGGAATCAAATCGATGCACGGTTACAGGGTGGTGAAGTAGATTATCATAGATTTCAAAATGTGGATGGCGAAGTAGCAGCTTTAATGAAGGAGATTGATGATAGAGAGCAGAAAATTGCACAGATTGATGCAAGGGGAAATTCTAACGAGGAATTTGAACTGCAAAATAAGATCAGAACAGAAAAAATAAGTCTCATTATGCTTCAATCTTATTGCCAGGGGAATACAAAAGATCTGGAACTGATGTTGGATAAAGAAGGAATTATCAAGATTTGGAATGTGATACAGCCGATTTTAAAATCTTTACAGAATACAGGACTTTGGTTAACACATGTAGGTGTTGATGTAGGCGATCTTGATTCTGCAGTTCGTATCAACAGAACAAATGATAATTTAAAGTATATCATTACTGGTGCAAGAAATGATATAACTTTGCTGGATAGACTGAAAGTCAGTGCTGATTTTGGTGGAGATACAAAAGAGTTGGAAGAGCTCAAAATACAAGAAGCATTGTTGACTGAAGAAATGATGAACAATCCAACAACAGAAGTGCTTGAAAAATGGAGGAATGTAAAGAAGAAAATTGCAGACTTTAATTCGGCTGGAGTTGGTTTGACAGATGCAGAAATAAAACAGTTTGACATGGATGTGCTGTCAACTATGTCAGATGATCAAAAGAGAAAGTATATAGAGGATGTTTTGGAAAAAGCACTTCCATTTATAAATACTCTGTTTCACAGATTAGAAGAAGTTGTTCAGGAGTTACTGAAATCAATTAGTGATCAGCAGGCTGCTTTTGAAGAAGACAGACAGAGCCAGGAATTGCAGAAAGAAGAGCTTAGCAAAGAAATTGCAGAATTCCAGCAAGAGATTGGATTAAAATATAAAATCCGAGATGCTGTATTGCATAAGTATAAAGCAACACCAGATAATTTGCTGGAAAAGATTGCACAAGTATATGAGCAGGCGAAAAGACAATATCGGACATCTATTGAAAGAGATGACTGGGAGGAGATTTTCAGAGGCTTGGAGAACTGGGTTCAGGATATACCGGATTATCAGCAAGAAAAAGATATCTATTTAAAAGATTTTATTAACGGCTGTAATGTGGTAGGGGTGTCTTGTACTGAAAATGCAAAAACATTGACGGAAAATGGATTTGATGATTTTGATGTTGTTATTATTGACGAGGTTAGTAAAGCAACGCCCCCGGAATTGCTGATTCCAATGCTCCGTGGCAGAAAAATTGTTCTTGTAGGCGATCATAGACAGTTGCCGCCATTGTTTAATGAGCATGAAAAGACATATCTGGAAGTGGCAGAACAGCAAGAAGATATGGAAGACGTGATTGTACCGTTGACAATGGAAGATTTTAACAAGTATAAAGATATGGTAACTGCATCCTTATTTGAAAGATATTTTGAAAATGCCAATGATTCAATTAAAGAAACATTAAATTACCAGTATCGAATGCATACAGATATCATGGATATCATAAATATTTTCTACGATGAGTATCTTAGAGATGGTAATGAAGATAACTATACATATGACACAAAAGCGCATTATCTGAGTATTCCAAGTACTTCTGGAACAGAGATGATTATTCCCGAACGACATGCTTATTGGTTTGATTCTTCAGAATTAGCAGGAGAAAAGATTTATGAACAAAGACGACAGGGTAGTTCTTCAGCAGAGAATCTTGTAGAAGCAGAGATGATAATGGCGATGCTGAAAAAGATGGAACTGCAGTATGCGAATATGAAGGGAAGAGAAACACCGGTCAGTATTGGTGTAATCAGTTTTTATTATGATCAAGTTGCACTAATTCGTCAGATGCTCAGACAGGAATCTTTTTATGCAATAGATGTTGAAGTCAATACCGTTGACCGTTTTCAGGGAAAAGAAAAAGAAATCGTATTTGTCAGTTTGGTACGTAATGTAAAGAATTTCCGACATAGTGTTGATTCTCATATAGCAGCATTTCAGCGTATTAATGTTGCTTTTTCTAGGGCTCAGAATCTGCTTATAATCGTAGGTGCTAAGGATATGTATGTGGATCAGCCGGTTAAACTGACAGACATGAACGATGGTACAGAAAAAACGATTATGGCATATAAGCAGATCGTCGAGATGATGGATCAAAGAGGCACCTATTTTACAGGAGATGAAGTAATTACTGATGTCCGTGCAGAGGAAATCCTTCAAGAATTGAAACAGCGTCAGGGAGGTAACGAAGTATGATTCTTTCTGAAAATCAGTTGAAAATACCGGGAAAGATGTATAAAGTACGTGTAAAATGCGTATCAACAAGAAGGCTTACAACAATTGAGTGGTTGATTCTTAGTTGTACGCAAAAGTTCAATAAGTCCAACTCAATGTCTGGAAAGACATTAAAATATGCATTCGAAGAGGTTCTTCAATTTCAAAACAGTGAACTTCTGATTAAACCATGCTTGAGGAATCTTAGTGGATTGAAAGTTATCCGTATTTCAGGAGATGGAAATTTTGATTATAACAAACTGAAATTCGAAGATATTGAGGTGACTGAACTTGGACAGTATATGGTGAAAGAAGGTCTTTTGCCAGGTGAGGCAAGAGAAATGCCACTTGATATATACTATAATCCATTAACCGGTAAAATGAATAATTATTTTAACGGAAATTCTGACTCTAAAGATGCCATAGAGTTTGGTACAGAATCTGATTATAATACAAATTTTCCAGAGGAACGTGTGATTAATGAATTGCAGGCAGGTTCTGTAGGCGGTGGAAGGTTTACGGCTTCTAAATTCAGAATAGAGGAAATTGAGAGTTTAACATCTACTGACTGGGAGAGTAATATCAATATGACATTGGATGTCAACGAGGAAGGTGTAATAACTACAAATCCAGAAATAATTGAAGAAAATGTAAAAAATAAAATCAGTTCATTGCTTTTGACAAAGGAAATCAATCAGCAAATCGTCAGCAGGTTGCCTGTAATTGACACGGATGAAGTGCAGAATATAGTTGGATCAGGAAAAAATATAAAACAATCAATCTTGGATATTTGTAAAAACGGAAAACTATTATTTATGGATGCTGCTGTGTACGGATTATACAAGAGAAACACAGCATCATTTAAAGATACTACTGTCATTTTATTCAATGATGAAGACGGATTTTCTATTGAAAATGAAAAAGGACTTATTATACATATACCGGAAGATTTTCCAATTAAAGGTTGTGTTGTCATTAATGAAAAAGGCAAACATATCTGTCTGGGAAAAACAGAATACCTGTATGAGGGAAAAACAGTAACGGTTCCGCTTGTATATGAAAATAAGGTATTAAGTAAAAAGAATAAAATTGCTGTGGAATGGCTTCAGGATGTTGTAAGGAAAAACAGTGCAGAAAATATACAGTATATAGCACTATATACATTGCCAATATTAGCCGGTAATCAAAGGAACTGTAAAGAGGCTTTGCTTCAACATTGGGAGACAGCAGAACTTCCAGAAATTATAGCAGAACTTGAAAAAATTCATCTTGGCTGTATCTGGATGAAAACTGAAATGTTTCAACTTGACATATTTACAGAAGCCTTGATCAAAAAGATTGATTTTGAAGATTATGAAAGTGCATTAAAAAGTATAAAAGCAATCATGGATACAAATTGTATTCGAAAAAATTCTGAATCTCATCGAAAAATGGTAGAGGTTTTAATTGAATATGTGAAGGTACCAACGTCTTATCGTGATTTATTCATTTTATTACAGTCACTTGGAATCACTACACATGAAGATGCACTACGATTTGATGATTTGATTTCCAGTCTTTATACTAAAACTGTTATGGTTGATATTTTGACGGCAATAGCAGATGGGATTTATACAAAGATACCAGAGTTATTTGAATATGATGTGTTTTTCAATGAATATCAAGAGTGTATATCGGCTATAGAACTTCACGTGTCAGGATTGCATTTATTTGAACAAAGTAGTGAAAGTGAATTAAAGTCTTCTGTGCTTTCTTGTCCAGATATAGCAGCATTGCAATCATACGTTTCAGAATTGCGTTCTAAGAACGAATATTTATTGAAAAAACAAAAAATAAATATCGATGAGGTTTTGAAAAAGACAATGCCATTAAAAGCAACAGCTTTTGTAGAGAACATTCGACTAGTAGAAAAATATGCAGAGCAGGCTGTAAATGAAATGTATGAACAGACAACGACAGTAGTTTCTGATGCGGAATCCAAGAAGAATAATGGTAAAAAAATATACATAGTGGATACCTGTGCATTGATGCATCACCCAGATTTGTTTTTATATTTTGAAGATGAAGAATATGTTCGAATTCCAACAAAAGTGATAGATGAGCTTGGCAAAATAAAGGACAAGCGTAATAAAAAGTATGGGGCAGAGCTTTCCGAAACAGCTAGGATATTAGCAAGAGAAATTGAACGTACATACCTGAAAGTGTATAACAAAAATAATAAAGTACGTTTAATGATAGAAAATGCTGCACCAGAGCTACTTCCAAGAGAGCTTGATCCGGACGTACCAGATAATCAGATATTATCGGTGGCATTAAAATATAAAAACTGGGAAGTATTCATTATCAGCGATGATGGTGTTTTCCGCTTAGCAGCCATGGCACAAAGAATTGTTGCTATGAATTCGGAAGATTTTATTAATCAGCATAAAGAACATTATAAATCGTTAGAAGAAAGGATAAAGGAATGTAATTCCGAAACAAATACTGAAATAACAAGTAAAGATATTGCTTCGAATACGGATCCAGAAGAGGCATCTGAGCGGTTGGCTGACAAAATAGCGAAGGCTGTAGGAAACATTGTCCTTGAACCTTCTGTGCAGTCGGAAGAGGAAGACGATTCACAAGAATTAGCCATAGATGATTTACCGATTCGTGAATTGAAAAAATACATTCCTGATTTTAATGAACCAGTATTTTCTTACTTACAATCCAATCAAGTAAAAACAGTAGGTGCTTTCCGTCACTTGACGGAGAGCAAGGTCCGTAATATGCCAGCGAAAGGCAAGCAAATGGTTTATAAAAATACCGTTATGCGGGCTGTTAAACAATTGGATTCCATTATTGCTAAAATTAAACTGAAGTAAAACAATGTCAGTAGAGGATATAATTAGTATATCGGATATCAAAAGAAATGTGTGATTTAATAAATGGGAAGTGATGGTTATGTGTGGCAGATATTTTATTGATTCTGATATGGCAGATGAAATCGAAAAAGTAGTGCATGATATAGACCAACGGATCCGGCAGGAACATTTTGCAGGAGATATCTTTCCAACCAATGTAGCACCGATCATTGAAAAATCAGAACATGGATTGAAACTGGATGTTTGCAAGTGGGGATATCCAGTTTCACAAGGAAAGAATCTGGTTATAAATGCAAGAGCAGAATCTGTTATGGACAAACCTTCTTTTCGAAATGGAATCCTCTATCACCGCATTTTGATACCGGCAAGTGGGTTCTATGAATGGAATCGGTTAAAAGAGAAAAATACATTTTCCAGATATGATGCACCAGTATTGTATATGGCTGGCTTCTGTGATTGGTTTGAGAATGAACGACGATTTGTGATTATGACTACAGCAGCCAATGAATCTATGATAAAAGTACATGATCGTATGCCGCTGATATTGGAAAAAGGACAGCTGAAAGATTGGTTTGATGACAAGAAAATGGAACAGATTCTGCATCAGGTACCAGTTCTGCTAAAGCGAGAGGCAGAATACGAACAGCAGAGCTTA
>UMCM01050616.1_pt1 | contig 30351 bp, 28 predicted proteins | sample 1964231 | NCBI WGS metagenome assembly UMCM01 (sample SAMEA4835968, study PRJEB28245) | human gut metagenome | biome: gut microbiome; material: fecal sample | place: Denmark | collected 2008
GCGGATACCTAAACAATCCTGCTAACCGCCCCAAGTGCTATAATGTAAATATAGCAGGAATAAAACAGAAAATCAAGGGGCGTGATAAAATGACGATTGAAGAGGCACGCAAACAGCAGGGCATGAGCAGGCGTGAAGTATCGGAATGGTTAGAGATACCATATAGAACGCTGACAAACTGGGAGAACGGAGTACGGAGCTGCCCGCATTATATTGAAAAGCTGATAGTAGAAAAGATATTGCAGGGCAAATAACGAAAAGCACACAGAGAGCCGCAGGACAACAACGCCTGCGGCTTGTTTTACGAAAGAGGGCGGAACATGGCAAATCAAAAGGGCAGCAGACAATTAAAGCATAATGATAGAATTAGATTAGAAACACTGTACAACGCAGGGCATAAGGTTGTGGAAATTGCAGAAATTTTGCATGTGCACCGCAGTACGATTTACAATGAGCTGAAACGCGGGCAATATGAGCATTTGAACAGTGATTATACAAGAGAAATGCGTTATAGTGCAGATCTTGCACAACGGAAGTATGAGGAAAATTTAAAGGTACGGGGGACACAATTAAAAATAGGAAATGATATTAAGCTGGCAAATTACATAGAGGATAAAATAATAAATGAAGATTACAGCCCGGACGCAATTATAGGGGAACTGACGGCAGAGGGACGCTGGGGAGAATTTCAAACCAGAATATGTACCACTACAGTATATAGCTATATTGATAAGGGAATCTTTTTAAAAGTGACAAACAAGGATTTGCCAGTAAAGAAGAACAAAAAGCGCAAATATAATAAGGTAAAGAAGCAGAAAAGAGCAGAAGCAGGGGAAAGTATTGAGAACAGACCAGAAGCAATAAACAACCGGGAAGAGTTCGGACATTGGGAAATGGATAGCGTAATAGGACAGCGTGGAAAATCTAAAAACACATTACTGACACTTACAGAGCGAAAGACACGAGCAGAGATTATTTTTAAATTGCCAGATCATAGCGCAGAGGCAGTAGTGGCAGCAGTTGACAGATTAGAGAAACGCTGGGGAGAAATGTTTAAGACGGTATTTAAGACTATCACAGTAGACAACGGTACAGAGTTTGCATATTGTACAGAGTTGGAACGTTCAGCGATAGGCGGGGGGAAAAGAACCAAAATGTATTATTGCCACCCGTACAGCAGTTGGGAGCGTGGCACAAACGAGGTAACAAATAAAATGGTACGCCGCCGAGTTCCAAAGGGTACAAATTTTGACGGACGGACAGAGGAAGAAATACAGGCAGTGGAAGAGTGGATAAATAAGTATCCAAGGCGCATGCATGGGTATAAATCAGCAGGGCAGTTATTTGATGAAGAACTTAAAAGAATCAGTTAATCTATTAAAAGGGTATAATGGCTGGCTGGAAACGGTACAGCCTTATTGGATTGCTTACAAAAAGAACAGTAGAAACAGAATATACAATAAAAGTACATATGTTTTGTACAAAATGCCGATATTGAAATTTTGTCGAAAAAAAGGTTGAAATTTTTAAAACAATAAAATTTGAAAAAAGTGTTTGACAAATATATATGTATGTGGTAATTTATAGAAAAAGTTTAGTGTAGTAAACCGTTGAAGCGGAGATCAAAGCAGTTATGCGCGCACAGAGAGTCCGGGAGGGTGAGAGCCGGGTGGAGATGCAGGCTGCCAAATGGACCGCTGAGGGCGCAGTGAACAGTCATTATTTCGAATCGGCTCAGTATTCTGCGACGTGGGGCATACGTCAGTTGCCGGGAATATGAAGGTATTCCGCAAAGCGCACAGTGCAAACTGTGAAACAAGGTGGTACCGCGGGTAGTTTATCATACGCTCGTCCTTGACAGAAGAACAAGTTTCTGTCGGGGGCGGGCGTTTTTTCGCGTTGTGGATCAATTATTGATTCGCGGGTAACGAGCCAAAGTCCATGCTTGTATGAGACTTTCGCGGCAGGACAGAAAAACAAAGGGAAAGACAGTAACAGAAAAGATTTACAGGAGGTGCCCGAATGTATCCAACATTAGAAAAGGTAAAAGAAATCGCAGCCAGTGGAGAGTATCGCAGGATTCCCGTATGTAAGGAGTTATATGCGGATCGATATACACCCGTAGAAGTGATGCGGGTTTTGCGGAAAGCAAGTAAGCATTGCTATCTGCTCGAGAGTGCCAGTCAGACGGAGGTGTGGGGAAGATTTTCTTTTCTCGGTTATGAGCCGGCGATGGAGATCACCTGTACGGATGGAGTCCTGAATATCCGCAAAACCGGGGAGGATATGGTTGTGACAAAGAAAGTGGAACATCCGGGCGATACTCTGCGGGAGATTATTGAACAGTATAAAACACCGGTGATGGAAGAACTTCCACCATTTACCGGCGGGCTGGTAGGGTACTTTTCCTATGACTATATCAAATACAGCGAACAGAAATTAAAACTCGAAGATAAAGAGCAGCAGGATTTCAGGGATATGGATCTGATGTTGTTCGATCAGGTGATTGCCTTTGATCATTACCGTCAGAAAGTGTTGCTGATCGCCGGAGTGATGACCGATGATCTGGAAGCGTCTTATCAGAAGGCAGAAGGAAAACTGGAAGAGATGGCACAGCTTCTGAAAACCGGACCGCATATGGAATTCGAAAAACTGAAGCTGGAGTCCGATATCCGGCCACAGTTCCCGGAAGCAGAATACTGTAAGATGGTGGAGAAAGCCAAACATTACATCCGTGAGGGTGATATTTTCCAGGTGGTATTATCGAATCCGATGCGGGCGAAAGCGACAGGAAATCTTTTCGATACCTACCGGGTGTTGAGGGCGACAAACCCATCTCCGTATATGTTCTATTTTTCCAGCGACGATATTGAGATTGCGGGAGCATCTCCGGAGACTCTGGTAAAACTGGAAGCCGGGAATCTGAGTACTTTCCCGTTGGCCGGAACCAGACCGAGAGGAAAGACAAGGGAAGAAGACAGGGAACTGGAAGCCGGACTTTTAAAAGATGAAAAAGAACGGGCAGAACACAACATGCTGGTGGATCTGGGAAGAAATGATATCGGAAAGATCAGTAAGATCGGCAGTGTAAAAGTGGAAAAATACATGTGTGTGGAACATTTTTCACATGTCATGCATCTTGGTTCTACGGTAGTCGGAGATCTGCGAGAGGATAAAGATGCGGTGGATGCCGTTGATGCGATCCTGCCGGCCGGAACACTCTCCGGAGCACCGAAGTTCCGGGCCTGTCAGATCATCGAAGAACTGGAACACAGCAAACGTGGCATCTACGGTGGGGCGATCGGTTATCTTGATTTTACAGGAAATCTGGATACCTGTATCGCGATCCGCCTGGTTTATAAAAAGAAGGGCGAAATCTGTATCCGTTCCGGTGCCGGCATCGTGGCGGACAGCGTACCGGAGAAAGAATTTGAAGAATGCTGCAACAAGGCACGGGCTGTGGTTCAGGCAATTGCACAGGCACAGGAGGGATTGGAATGATAGTACTGATTGATAATTACGACAGTTTTTCTTATAACTTATATCAACTGATCGGTTCCGTGGAGCCGGACGTCAAAGTTGTACGAAACGATGCATATACGGTGGAAGAGATCGAGGCGATGAAACCGGAAGCCATCATCCTTTCTCCGGGCCCCGGAAAACCGTCCGATGCAGGAATCTGTATTGAGGCGATCCGGTATTTTGCCGGAAAGGTTCCGGTCTTTGGTGTGTGTCTGGGACATCAGGCAATCTGCGAAGCATTTGGTGGAACGGTGTCCTATGCGAAAGAACTGATGCACGGAAAACAAAAAGAGATTCATCAGATCGGTGAAAATCAGCTGTTTCAGGGGCTGCCGGAGACATTTCAGGCAGCGCGGTATCACTCACTGGCAGCATTAAAGGAAGAACTGCCGGAAGAACTGAAAGTGACTGCGGAGTCGGAAGACGGAGAAGTGATGGCGGTAGAACACACAAAATATCCGATCTACGGTGTCCAGTTTCACCCGGAATCGGTGATGACACCGGATGGTAAGATTATGATAGAGAACTTTATGGATGTAGTCAGAGGGGGAAGAGAACAATGATCAAAGAAGCAATTATCAAAGTGGCAAAAAAAGAAGATCTGCCATATGAAGAATCAAAAGCTGTTATGAATGAGATCATGGATGGAGAAACTTCTCAGGTACAGACGGCGGCATATCTGACAGCCTTAGCTATGAAGGGTGAAACCATTGATGAGATCACAGGATCTGCCGAAGGTATGCGTTCCCATGCCCTGCAGTTAAAACATGATATGGATGTCCTGGAGATTGTCGGTACCGGTGGGGACGGTTCCAATTCCTTTAATATTTCCACAACCGCTTCTCTGGTCATCGCAGCAGGTGGTGTTCCGGTAGCAAAACATGGAAACCGTGCGGCATCTTCCAAATCAGGAGCAGCGGATGTACTGGAAGCCCTGGGTGTAAAGATCACGCTGACACCGGAACAGAGTGAAAAAATACTGGAAAAGATCGGGATCTGTTTCCTGTTTGCACAGACTTATCACACCGCGATGAAATATGTGGCACCGGTCAGAAAAGAACTGGGTATCCGCACAGTGTTTAACATTCTCGGCCCGCTGACGAACCCGGCAAATGCAAACATGCAGATCATGGGCGTCTACAGTGAAGAGCTGGTAGAGCCGATGGCACAGGTTCTGGTGAAACTGGGCGTGAAAAAGGGTATGGTTGTGTATGGTACGGACAGCCTGGATGAGATCTCGATGAGTGCACCGACTGCTGTGTGTGAGATCTGTGATGGTAAATTAGCTCCTTATGAGATAGTTCCGGAACAGTTCGGTTACAAAAAATGCGAGAAAGACGAGTTAAAAGGTGACACTCCGCAGGAAAATGCGACCATCACCCGAGCAATCCTCGATGGCAGTGAACAGGGGGCAAAACGACAGGCCGTGTGCATGAACGCCGGAGCCGCTCTGTATGTGGCAGGAAAAGCAGGGACACTGGAAGAAGGTGTACGTCTGGCAGAGCAACTGATCGACAGCGGTGCAGCACTGAAGAAACTGGAAGCATTCATTCGGGAGAGTAATGAAGCATGAATATATTAGAAGAAATTGCAGGAAAGACAAGAGAGCGGATTGGCCAGGAAAAAGGTAAGGTATCTGTTGCAGAATTAAAGGAAAGGATCCGGGACCGGGAACAGAATCCGGCGATTCTTCCGACACCGTCTTTTTATCAGGCATTGAAAAAAGAAGGGATGTCCTATATCTGTGAGGTGAAGAAAGCATCTCCGTCAAAAGGACTGATCGCACCGGATTTTCCGTATGTGGAGATCGCAAAAGAATATGAGGCAGCGGGTGCATCGGCGATTTCCTGTCTGACAGAGCCCTTTTATTTTCAGGGATCCGACCGGTATCTGGAAGAGATTACAGCGGCAGTGAATATTCCGGTACTCCGGAAAGATTTTACAGTAGATGAGTATATGATCTATCAGGCGAAAGCCTTTGGGGCATCAGCAGTACTTCTGATCTGTGCGATCCTTGATGATGTACAGCTGAGAGAGTACCGGCAGCTGGCAGAAAGTCTGGGGCTGGATGCACTGGTGGAAGCACATGATGAGCGGGAAGTAGAGCGGGCATTGGAAGCCGGAGCGAAGATCGTAGGAGTCAATAACCGGGATCTTCGGACATTCCGGGTGGATATGAATAACAGCATCCGGCTGCGGAATCTGGCACCGGAGGAAGTGGTCTTTGTATCAGAAAGCGGAATCAGGACGAGTGCAGATATCAACCTGTTATATGATAACCGGGTGGATGCCGTGCTGATCGGAGAAACGCTGATGCGAAGTCCGGATAAAAAGGCGATGCTTGAGACGCTGAACGGGAAACCACTTTCCCGGTAAATGAGAGAGCGGATGCGGGTAAGGAAGGGAAATCCTGTATAACGCATATCGGGGTAAAAAGCAGCAGGAGAGATTAAGCATGAGCAGAATAAAAATATGCGGTCTGCGGCGGCCGGAGGATATCGCGGCGGTCAATGAGGCAAGGCCGGATTACTGTGGATTTATTGTGGAATATCCAAAAAGCAGACGGAGTATCGACCGGACAACATTACGGGAACTGGTACGGGGACTGCGGGAGAAAATTGTTCCGGTAGGTGTATTTGTCAATGCACCGAAAGAGCTGGTGGCAGAGCTTCTCGAGGAGGGAACGATACAGATAGCACAGCTTCACGGACAGGAATCGCAGGAATATATACAGGAATTAAAGGTACTGACAGAAAAACTGCTGATTCAGGCATTTTCCATAAAGTCGAAGGAAGATGTGGAGCGGGCCCGGGAGAGTGTGGCGGATTATATTTTACTGGATCAGGGAAGCGGCGGAACGGGAAAAGTGTTTGACTGGTCTCTGGTGGGTGAAGTCGGACGACCGTATTTTCTGGCCGGAGGTCTCGATGTGGAAAATCTGCGGGAAGCGATCGGGCTGCTTCATCCATGGGCGGTGGATCTGAGCAGCAGTCTGGAGATTGATGGAATAAAAAATGCCGGACGGATCTGTCAGGCAGTGGAAATAGTAAGAATGGAGGAAACAAAAGATGTCAAAAGGTAGATTTGGAGTACACGGCGGACAGTATATTCCGGAGACGCTGATGAATGCGGTTCTGGAACTGGAGGAAGCCTACAATCATTATAAAAATGACCCGGAGTTCAACCGGGAACTGGCGGAGCTTCTGAATGAATATGCGGGAAGACCGTCCAGGCTGTACTATGCGGCTCATATGACAGAGGATCTCGGTGGGGCAAAAGTGTATCTGAAGAGAGAAGATCTGAACCATACCGGTGCACATAAGATTAATAACGTGCTGGGGCAGGTACTGCTGGCAAAGAAAATGGGAAAAACCCGTGTGATCGCAGAGACAGGAGCCGGTCAGCATGGGGTGGCGACAGCTACTGCAGCTGCCATGATGGGTATGGAATGTGAAGTATTTATGGGAAAAGAGGATACGGAGCGTCAGGCGCTGAACGTGTATCGGATGCGCCTTCTGGGAGCGAAAGTTCATGCGGTTACTTCCGGAACTGCCACGTTAAAAGATGCAGTTTCCGAGACCATGAGAGAGTGGACAAACCGGGTCGCAGATACGCATTATGTGCTGGGTTCTGCGATGGGACCGCATCCTTTTCCGACGATTGTCAGAGATTTTCAGGCGGTAATTTCCAAAGAGATCAAGGAGCAGATTCTGGAGAAAGAGGGACGGCTTCCGGACGCTGTGTTGGCGTGTGTCGGCGGCGGATCGAATGCGATCGGAACCTTTTATAATTTTATCGAAGATGAAGGTGTACGTCTGATCGGCTGTGAGGCAGCTGGACGGGGTATTAATACGGCAGAAACTGCAGCAACAATCGCTACCGGAAAACTTGGTATCTTCCATGGAATGAAATCTTATTTCTGCCAGGATGAATATGGTCAGATCGCACCGGTATATTCGATCTCAGCCGGACTGGATTATCCGGGTGTGGGACCGGAGCATGCCCATCTGTATGACACCGGACGTGCGGAGTATGTGCCGGTCACGGATGATGAGGCAGTAGATGCCTTTGAATATTTGTCTAAGGTTGAAGGTATTATTCCGGCGATCGAGAGCGCCCATGCAGTTGCGTATGCGAAGAAGCTGGTGCCGACGATGGGAAAGGATCAGATTGTAGTAATTACCATCTCCGGAAGGGGAGATAAAGACTGTGCAGCGATTGCCCGCTACAGAGGGGAGGATATCCATGAATAAGAGAATTACAGAGAGTTTTACAAAAGGGAAAGCATTTATTCCGTTTATTACCTGCGGGGATCCGTCACTGGAGGTGACAGAGCAGCTTGTATATGCCATGGAGGAAGCAGGGGCAGATCTGATCGAACTGGGAATCCCGTTTTCTGACCCGACCGCAGAGGGTCCGGTGATTCAGGCGGCAAATATCCGTGCACTGTCCGGTGGCGTTACGACGGACAAGGTTTTTGATATGGTTGAGAAGATCCGGAAGAATTCCAGTATTCCGATGGTGTTTATGACATATGCAAATGTAGTGTTTTCCTATGGAACAGAGCGTTTTGTGAAAAAGGCAGCAGAAGTTGGCATGGACGGACTGATCTTAACGGATGTACCGTTTGAAGAGAAAGAGGAGTTTGACGGAGTCTGCAAGGAGTACGGGCTGGATCTGATTTCTCTGATTGCACCGACTTCTCATGAGCGGATCTCCATGATCGCCAAAGAAGCTCAGGGGTTTGTGTACTGCGTTTCTTCTCTGGGAGTTACGGGTATGCGGTCTCAGATTACAACGGATATCGGAGCGATGGTGGAACTGGTGAAGAAGGCGAAGGATATTCCCTGTGCGGTTGGGTTTGGTATCTCGAATCCGGAGCAGGCAAAGAAGATGGCCGATCAGTCGGATGGGGTAATTGTCGGATCGGCGATCGTGAAGCTTTGCGGACAGTATGGGGTGGAGTGTGTTCCTTATGTGAAGGAGTATGTGAAATCTATGAAGGATGCTGTCAGAGAAGCTTAGGGAAAGTTAGGTAGAGCCGAAAACGGACGAAATGGAGTGCCTGCCCGCACAAAGCAGACAACCGCTGGTAACGCCAGGCTGAGCTAAGTCCTAAGAAGAACTATCATGCCAGTTCGCGGAGAGCCGCTCACTGTCAAGTTCTTCTAAGGACTGGATCTCATCCTGGCTAAGGGCACCAGCATAAGGCTGTCTGCTTTGTGCGGACAGGCACTCCATTTCTGGGTGTTGGCTGAGGATATATATGTGGGTGTTTTCTTTACGGTGTTGGCGGACGGTCCGTCGGAAAAAGCCGCGCTCCCGGAATGCAGGCAGGGTCTGCGCTCGGTTTAAGCCTATAGTCTCAAACTCGTGCTCGATAAGCTGCCAGCTTTCCGGGAGTGCGGCTTTTTTCGACTGCGATTGTGGAGAGCGGGAGACAGAGATAGACCGGGGGAAGAGGATACTGTGTTTGAATTTGCATATATTGAATGTAAACTTAAAAAATAAAGCAGGTTGACAATTGACGCTTTTATGTGTTAAAGTGATACCCGTACAAAAAAATCAAGGGGCATTTTGCCCGTGACAAATGAAAGGATATGTTATGAATTCCGAATTTTATGAAAAAGAAGTACCTGTTCTTTCCAGGGAGGATGCGATCGCTATATTGAACACGCCGGATGAAGAACTGGATGTGCTGATCGATCGCGCGAAGAGTTTACGATATCGATATAAGGGGAATCGTGTAAGTATTCATATTCTTACCAATGCCCGCAGTGGCAACTGTTCTCAAGATTGTGCTTACTGTGCACAGTCATGTCGTTCTACCGCAGATATTGATAAGTACAAATGGGTAGATGAAGATAAGCTGTATCAGGATAATGATTTCGTAAATGAGTATCATTTATCCAGACATTGTATCGGTCTGAGTGGTATGAAATTTACGGATAAAGAGATTGAAGAACTTGCCCGCCGGATCCGGAAGATGAAAGAACAAGGAACGCATCTTTGCTGCTCCATCGGTTTTCTGACAGAAAAACAGGCCAGAATGCTCAGGGAAGCCGGTTTGGACCGGATCAATCATAATCTGAACAGCAGTCGTTCTTATTATCATAATATCTGCAGTACACATACTTTCGAGCAGCGTGTACAGAATATCCGCATGCTTCAGGGAATTGGTTTTGAAATCTGCAGTGGCGGGATCATCGGTATGGGTGAAAGTAAAGAAGATGTAGTTGACATGCTCCTTGAACTGCGTGAGATTCAGCCGGAGGCACTGCCGATCAATTTCCTCCTGCCGATCAAAGGAACTCCGCTTGGAGATGCCGATATCTCCATGCTGACAACCGAATACTGCATGAAAGTTCTCTGCCTTGCAAGACTTCTTGTGCCAAAAGCAGATATCCGCTGCGCCGCCGGAAGAGAAGTATATTTTAAAGGGGAAGAAAAGAAACTGCTTAGCGTAGTGGATTCTATCTTTGCTTCAGGTTATCTGACAGAAGATGGTCAGGGGATCGAAGATACTCTGAAAACGATTACGGATGCCGGATTTACTTATGAGATTGAATCAGCATAATTGACAAACTTTAGAAGGAGAAGTATTAACATGAATCAGACACAAAGCAGTACGATATCCCGCAGTAAAACCTATGAAATAACCATAACAGCTCTGATGACAGCAGTCACCTGTATTCTTGCTCCGATGTCCATTCCAATCGGGCCGGTTCCGATTTCATTCACCAATCTGGCGATTTATCTGTCCCTGTATCTTCTCGGATGGAAAAAAGGAACCATCAGTTATCTGATCTATCTTTTGATCGGTCTTGTTGGGCTCCCGGTATTCTCCGGTTTCACTGGTGGTCCGGCGAAATTGGCAGGACCTACAGGTGGATATATCATCGGATTTATCGTAATGGCAGTCATTGCCGGACTGTTCATCGACAACTGCCGCAAACCATGGATCCAGCTTATCGGTATGGTCGTCGGAACCATCGTATGTTACCTTTTCGGAACCGTATGGTTCTGTATAGTTGCAGGTTATACCTTCCAGGCAGCTCTCGCAGTCTGTGTAATCCCATTCATCCCTGCAGATCTGGTAAAAATGATCATTGCGATGATCATCGGACCGATGATAAAGAAAAGAATACGGTAATTGCAGCAGATGCCAAGGTCTTGCGCAAGTACAGACTTTGACTCGTTGCTCGCGTAAATAAAAATGCTCCTGATTAATTATCAGGAGCATTTTTATTTACGCATCCAACTGCACAATCGCAGCAATCGTTCTCTCATATTCTTTCGTAACCGCATTCATCATACTCTCACCGTCTGGCAGATTGCCAGTGCGGAGGACTTCGGTGATGGCGGCTGCGGTTTCATAGAGTGGGGTGAATCCCAGGTTCTGTGCGACACCTTTTAAAGTGTGGGCGGCACGGAACGCTTCTTTTGTATTTTTTTCTGCAAGGCTGTTTTTCAGCTGGGAAAAACTGGGATCGTCAGGAAATTTCAGGACGAATTTGGCGATCAGTTTTTCATTGCGGAGACGTCCGAAGACTTCTTCGTAATCCGCGCCCATAGCCTGATAACATTCATTGATATTCATACTTGCAATTCCTTTCTGCATCTGGTACATCGTTTTCGAAATAACTGTAGCATTCATTTGTCTGTGAATCCGATTGCACAGTTAAAAAAGCCTCAGCGTAGCCCGCTACGCCGCCCTCATTCGGATAAAATCTCCCACAAACTGAGACTCGCAGCTCACGAAAAGCCTTTTTCAGACATGCTCTAGTGTATCGAACAGGAGCAAACAACTGTCTGTTATACGAAAAAATGTTATAATTAATTTTATTATATAAGTATGTACACACAAAAACAAGAAAATTTATAAAAATTTAAGAAAAAAGTAATGGTTTTTGTAATGCTTTCTACTTTCTACAGATGAAATACTTTGGTTGCGATAAAGAAGTAAATCATAATGGAGCTTGCATCGACTATGGTAGTGATCAGCGGAGAGGCCATCAGTGCCGGATCCAGGCCGATTTTTTTTGCGCACATCGGGAGGATGCAGCCGAGTAGTTTTGCGGAAATAACGGTTGCGACCAGGGACAGGGCGATGACGACTGCCATACCTGCCTGTTGATAGGTCAGATAGATCCGAAGTCCGTTGGCGACAGCCAGAACGACACCTACGATCAGGGAAACACGGAATTCTTTCCAGATGACACGGAAAAAGTCATGGAAGGTTACCTGGTTCAGGGCGATTCCGCGAATGATCAGTGTGGAACTCTGAGAACCGCAGTTTCCGCCGGTGTCCATCAGCATGGGGATGAAGGATACAAGAAGCGGGATCGCAGCGAAAGCGTCTTCATAACGGGTGATGATGGTTCCGGTGATAATAGAAGAAAACATCAGCACCAGAAGCCATGGGATTCTGCGTTTTGCGTGTTCCCAGGCGGATACTTCAAAGTAAGTTTTTTCACTGGGAGATACGGCCGCCATCTTGGTGATATCTTCGGTGGCCTCTTCGACCATGACATCCATGGCATCATCGAATGTTACGATACCGACAAGCAGACCATCGGTGTCAAGAACCGGAAGTGCCAGCAGGTCGTATTTGCGAAGCTGGTGAGCCACATCCTCTTTGTCTGTCAGTGTAGAGACAGAGATGATCTCCGTCTCCATGATATCTTCAATCAGCACATTATCATCGGTTGTCATCAGATCTTTTGCTGACACGATACCGAGCAGTTTCCGCTGCTGGATCACATAGCAGGTATAGATGGTTTCTTTGTGAATACCGGTTTTCTTGATATGTGCGAGTGCCTGTCCTACTGTCAGATACGGTTTCAGATCTACGTATTCGGTTGTCATGATACTTCCGGCGCTGTCTTCCGGATAATTTAACAGTTTGTTGATGGTTTCCCGTTCCTTCGGGCCGCTGGCATCGAGGATCCGGGTAACCAGATTGGCGGGAAGTTCTTCTAACAGATCCACGGTATCATCCATGTACAGATCGTTCAGGATTTCCTTCAGTTCTTTTTCTGACAAGGCTTCTACCAGGACAGACTGCAGGGAACTCTCCATGTTGGCAAATACGTCTGCCGCCTTTTCTTTGGGAATCAGACGGAAGGCAAGAGCCAGTTCCTTATCATCAAATTCTCCAAGCAGTGAGGCAATGTCTACTGCGTTCATTACGTCCAGAACATCTTTTACGGATTTGTAGCGGCGTTCCTGGAGCAGTTTTACAAAAATATCTTTGTTCATCATAAACGTACCTCCGATATGTAATTATTGGTATATGATCGTTGCCTTCCGCGTAATAACTGGCATCAGAGTCCATGTCCTCACCACCTTTCATTTTTTGTATTTATGCAAAGAACAAAGAATGTGCCTTGGCACATTCTCGCGCCTGCGGCGGTCACTTGCGACATCTACCTTATACGTCGCAGTGCGTATCCCCGCGGAGCGTTTTTAATTTACAGAAAAGCAATTTTCTGTAAATTAAAAAATTCCTTCAAAGCCTGAGCAATGAAAGAATCTGCAAAATACATCACGAAAAAAATCCTGACCATCGTTCAAGCTTTAGTATCACAGGGCATATATCAATTGCATTAGGTTATGCCTTCACGACATGACCTGCTGACCAGCGCGTTGTGTCTCCACAGCCTTGCGGCAGCAATCTCAGGAAAATCCAAATCCCTGTGGTAACCTCACCTACCGAAATATCTTTATTTGTCGTGATTATCATATAGCAAACAGAAAGTAATGTCAATCGCTTTTTTACAATTGAAAGCACCTGTCAAAGTCGATATAATGATAGCAGCGATGTGCCCGGTACAAAGGGGAAGAAAAGAGTCACTGACCAAACGGGTACAGGGGAAGGAGAAGACAGATGACAGCAGCAGAAAAAATAAAAGAAATGGGAATTGTACCGGTTGTGGTACTGGAAGATGAGAAGGATGCAGGAGCGCTGGCGAAGGCACTCTGCGAAGGAGGGCTTCCTTGTGCGGAGGTGACATTCCGGACAGCGGCAGCGAAGGAATCCATCCGCATCATGCTGAAGGAATATCCGGAGATGTTCGTGGGAGCAGGAACTGTTCTGACAACACGGCAGGTGGATGAAGCAATCGAAGCAGGAGCAAGATTCATTGTGAGTCCGGGTTTTGATCCGGAGATCGTGGATTACTGTATCGAGAAACAGATCCCGGTATTTCCGGGCTGTGTGACGGCATCGGAGCTGGCGCAGGCGGTAAAACGGGGACTGGAAGTTGTCAAATTCTTTCCCGCAGAAACATCCGGGGGACTGGCAGCAATCAAAGCACTGGCGGCTCCGTATGTGGGAATGAAATTTATGCCGACCGGTGGTATTAATCTGAAAAATGTCCGTTCTTATCTGGAAAGCGATGTGATCCTTGCCTGTGGCGGCAGCTGGATGGTGAAAAAAGACCTGATCCAGAGCGGGCAGTTTGATGCGATTCGCCAGATGACAGCGGATGCGGTGGCACTGGTAAAAGAGGTACGGGGCAGTCAGGAGAAATAAGTATGAAGAAAACATTATTATTTGGAGAGCCGATGGCTCTGTTACTGGCAGATACACCTGGTGCGTTGGAGTGCGTGGAGCATTTTACAAGAAGAATGTCCGGGGCGGAGGTCAATGTGGCGATTGGGCTTACCCGGCTTGGCTTTCCGGTGGAATATCTTACCCGGCTTGGGGATGATCCGTTTGGACATTATATCGAACAGGCACTAAAAGACAATGGGATCGGAACGAATCTTCTGACGTATGATACGGTCTATCGAACCGGGATTCAACTGAAAGAATATGTGGAAGACGGACATGATCCGGCGGCACCATATTATCGAAAAGGATCGGCGGCATCGCATCTGTCTATAAGAGAAATCGATGCGCTGGATCTTGGTGAGATCGGGCTGGTGCATGTGACGGGGATCCCGCCGGCGCTTTCAAAAGAAGCGAGAGAGGCGACGTATCGCCTGATGGAGCGGGCGCGTAAGGCGCAGATTCCGGTGACTTTTGATCCGAATCTCCGTCCGGCACTGTGGGAAAATGATGAGATGATGAGAAAGGTTCTGAACGATCTGGCAAATTACGCAGATGTGGTACTGCCGGGAATCGGGGAATGTGAGATCCTTGCGGGTACAACAGATAAGGAAAAAGCGGCTGATTTTTATCATCAGAAAGGTGCGGCTCTTGTTGTAATCAAAGATGGAAAAAATGGTGCTTATGTATCCGAAAAGAAAGAAAACGGGGAGATCACCCGGGATATGATCCCGGGGTATCCGGTAAAGAAAGTGGTGGATACCGTAGGCGCGGGAGACGGATTTGCCGTCGGTGTACTGAGCGGACTGCTGAAAGGTCTTCCGGTGAGCGAATGTGCGAAACGGGGCAATGCGATCGGCTCGATCCAGGTACAGCACCGTGGCGACAACGAAGGGCTGCCGACAGAAGAAATCCTGCAAACATATATGCTAGGAAATATACAGAAATAAAGAAAACAGGAAACGAAAAAAATGAATACATTTTGGATTTTAATGGAACAGATCGAGCTGTTTATCGTCTATCTTGTCATCGGTATGATACTGGTGCGGACCGGTGTGCTGAGTGATAAGGGACTCGACTGGATCGCCCGAGTCGTGATGAAACTTTCGCTGCCGACGATGATCTTTGTTAATGTGATCAGCCAGGTAGACCGGACGGCACTGGTACAATCGCTGTCCATCATCGGACTGGCGGTGACAGCCTCGATTCTCTTATTTGGACTGGGCGTTGCGTTGACAAAACTGTTTCATGTAGAAGGTGACCGGTCGCAGATCTACCGGGCGATGACGATGTTTGGCAATGTGGGATTTATGGGAATCCCGATCATTACCAGCATTTTCCCGGAACGGGGCATGCTGTATGTATCCGTATTTACCATCGTGGATCAGCTGGCGATGTGGACGGTAGGAGTGAAACTGACCTCCCCGAGTGGAAAAGGAAAGTTTGATCCGAAAAAGCTGATCAATCCGGCGACAGTTGCCATCGCGCTGGCAGTCCTTTTCGTACTGACCGGGCTGAAACTTCCGGGTGTCTTCCAGACGGGATTCCAGAATATCGGAGCGACGGCGACACCGCTTGCGATGATCTATCTTGGCGGAGTGTTTGCCTGTATGGATATCCGAAAATATGTAAAACAGATCGAATTATATGGAATTATCATCTGTAAAATGCTGATTTTTCCGGTACTGTTTTACCTTGTCCTGGGCTTCATCCCGGTATCGGAAGAAATCCGTATGACCATGTCCCTGATCACCGCGATGCCGACCATGTCCTCCGTAGTCATGCTCGCTAATTCCTCCGGTTCCGACGGAGAATATTCGCTGGGAGGGGTGATGCTGACCACCCTTTGCGGGATCGTGACACTGCCGGTTGTGTGCAGAGTGCTTTTGTGGATTGCAGGAAGCTGAGAGATGCACCACTGTCTGTCGGGAATATCCGGACAGGCAGTGGCGCATGCTATCTATAGGCAGAACCTATGGTAAGATATACGAAACAAGTATTTGCCATATCTGACAAAATGGAATACAATAATTCTATATAAGCTTGTCAGAATAACGAAATATATGGCAGCAGAATGGGAGAAGAGAATTATGGGAGATGGAAAAAAAATGAAAGAGATTCATCAGGAGTTTCTGACCGGCGAGCGTGCGCTGTTTCAGGGGAAGGATCTGAAAATTTATGATACTATTTTTGACGACGGAGAGTCTCCGTTAAAAGAGAGCAGAAATATTGAATTATACGGAAGCATGTTCAAATGGAAATATCCGCTGTGGTATGCGAAAGATATCAAGGCGGTGGATTGTACCTGGTTTGAGATGGCACGCGCGGGTGTGTGGTATACAGACCGGATCGAAGTGACTAACGCAGTGATCGAAGCACCGAAGAATTTCCGCCGGTGTAACGGACTGAAACTGACCAATGTAACTTTCCCGAATGCGGCAGAGACGCTGTGGAGCTGTCAGAATGTGGAACTGGATCATGTGGATGCAAAGGGCGATTATTTCGGTATGAACTGCCAGGATCTGGTGCTGAAAAACTTCCGGCTGGTGGGAAATTATTCCTTTGACGGTGTAAAAAATATGGAAGTACACAACGCAACGATGCTGTCCAAGGATGCATTCTGGAACAGTGAAAATGTAACGGTGTACGATTCCTTTATCTCCGGAGAATATCTGGGATGGAATGCGAAGAATCTGACACTGGTAAACTGTACGATCGAGAGTCTGCAGGGCATGTGTTATATTGACAATCTGGTGATGAAAAACTGTAAGCTGATCAATACGACACTGGCATTTGAATACTCTTCTGTAGATGCCAAGATCCACGGAACCATCGACAGCGTGCTGAATCCGTCGAGCGGTGTGATCCGTGCGGATGAGATCAAAGAACTGACGGTGGAAAAAGATAAGGTAGATCCGTCAAAGACGAAGATTTTTGTACAGGGAAAAGAAGTCGAGGCATAGGACAGACTGCAAAAAACAGAGAGGAAGATACAGCATGAGCAACTATGATTTTGATCAGATCACAGACCGGAGAAATACCGGATCTCTGAAATGGGATGTGGCAGAAGGTGAACTGCCGATGTGGGTGGCAGATATGGATTTTCAGACGGCCCCGGCTGTACGGGAGGCGATTGAAAAGCGGGCCGCACACGGTGTGTTCGGCTACACGGATGTGGAAGAAGACTGGTATCAGGCCTACATGGACTGGTGGGAGAGACGCCATCAGTTTTCCATCAAAAAAGAATGGCTGACCTTCTGTACCGGTGTTGTACCGGCGATCTCAAGTACGGTCCGCAAGCTGACCACACCGGGAGAAAATGTGCTGATCCAGACACCGGTGTATAATATTTTCTTTAATTCCATCGTCAACAACGGAAGAAATGTTGTGGAATGCCCGCTGGCATATGACGGGGAACAGTATGAGATGGATTTTGAGGCGCTGGAGGAAAAATTATCGGATCCGCAGACTTCACTGATGATCCTGTGTAACCCGCACAACCCGGTGGGAAGAATCTGGGAGCGGGAGACACTGGCACGGGTGGGAGAACTGTGCGAAAAATATCATGTAACTGTTCTGTCGGACGAGATCCACTGTGATATCACCCGACCTGGCACCGGATACCTTCCGTTTGCGGCGGCTTCCGAGACGTGTAAAAATATCAGTGTGACCTGTATCGCACCGACGAAGGCATTTAACATTGCAGGCATCCAGACAGCAGCCGTGATGATCCCGAACGAGGCACTGCACCATAAAGTGTGGCGTGCACTGAATACGGATGAGGTGGCAGAACCGAATGTATTTGCCATCGGTGCGGCGATCGCGGCATTTACCAAGGGGGAAGACTGGCTGGAAGAACTCCGTGCATATCTTTTCGAAAACCGTGCATACATGACCGACTATATCCGAAAAGAGATTCCGCAGTTGAAAGTGACAGAGGCAGATGCGACCTACCTTCTGTGGTTGGACTGCAGTGCGCTCGGATGCAGCGCGAAAGAACTTGCCGATGCGATTCGCAAAACGACAGGTCTTTATGTGTCGGAAGGCGCGCAGTACGGAAAAACTGGCGAACAGTTTTTACGCATCAACCTGGCATGCCAGAGAAGCCGGATCGCGGATGGCTGTGAACGGCTGAAACGGGGCGTGGAAGCATATCGGAATCAGAAATAACAATACAGCAGATGGCTGTGAGAAATGAGAAAACTATGGAGAAAAAACGAATACCGGTGCGTCCGCATCACGGGATGTGTCTGGCGTATTTTATAGGAAAAGGATACAGCGAAGGATTCTCCGCGCATATGGAGAAAATGTTACACATTCTGGAACAGGATGTTCCGATCCGGCTGGTGGTTTCGCTGGACGAGATCTGCAGTGCGTGCCCGAATCATCAGTTCCTTACCGATGAGGAAAATCCCGGAGAAAAAAAGGAAATCTGTGAAGCGCAGGAAAAAGTGTTCCGGTATGATCATGGCGTGCTGGAGGCCTGCGGGCTGACAGAAGGAGAAGAACTGAACTTTCTGGAATTTGCGCAGAAAGTCCAGAAAAAGGTAATCGATACAGGATTGCGGGAGAAGATCTGCGGGGACTGTGAGTGGAATGAAATCTGCAGTGAGAAAAGCAGTCGATGGGAAAATAAAAATATTTTACGTTGATTTTTCTAAAAGATATCTGAAATTTCATATTGATTTCATAAAATGATGAAACACCTGTAAAAGGGTGATTCATCATTTTTTTTAAATCTGTTTCATCGCACCTGATGTGCGATGAAACAGATTTCGGAAGATTTTGCAGGAGGGATAAACAGGCATGAAAAATTATGTAATTGATACGAATGTACTGATTCAAGCACCAAATGCTCTGTGGGCTTTTCAGGAAAATCGGATTGTGATTCCGCTGGTGGTTGTGGAAGAACTGGATCATTTGAAAAAAGCAGAAGGAGAAAAAGGAGCCAATGCCAGAAAAGTCATTCGCTGTCTGGAACAGCTGAGACATCAGGGAGATCTTCTGAAAGGGGTCAGAATCGGACAGGAAGGAATTCTTCGGATCGAAAAAAACTTTGTATATGTGGAACTGCCGGAGGAACTTCCGGATGACAGAGCAGACAATCGTATTCTTCAGGTGTGTGTTGGGATGCGTGAGAAAGAAAAAGATCCGGTGATCCTGGTAACCAAAGATCTGCTGTTGCGGTTGAAAGCACAACTTCTTGGAATCCAGGCAGAAGATTTTGAGGCGGAGCAGGTAGAAGAACAGAAACTTCAATATACCGGAAGGGATGAAGTATTTGTACCGGAAGAGTATTTCAAAGATTTTAAGAAAAAGGGAATACCTGTCGCGGTTGTGTATAAAGCAGATGAGCAGGGAGAAAAGGTTTATCCGGAACTTACAGAGAATCAGTTTCTGCTTCTGAGAAGTGATCAGTCGGAGAAAAAAAGCCAGTTGGGAAGAGTAGAGGGAGAGATGATCCGTAAACTGGCCTATCGAAAAGCCGAGCCATATGGCATCCATCCGAGAAATGCAGGGCAGTATTTTTTCCAGGAAGCACTGATGCAGCCGGCGGAGAAAGCACCGCTTGTGATCGTAAAAGGGATGGCGGGAACCAGTAAAACTTTTTATTCGCTGGCCGTTGGACTGGAGAAAGTTCTGAATCATCCGTCAGGAGAGTATCGCCGGATTCTGATCTGCCGTCCAAATGCCCAGTTTGACGATGATATTGGCTTCCTTCCAGGTGACGAACAGGAAAAAATTTCTCCGCTGATGCGGCCGATCATGGATAATCTGGAACAGCTGATCGATTCCAATGAAGAGGAACGCTATAAAGATGAAAATGAATTAAAAGGGAAGATAGAAGAGATTTTTGAGCGGGAGCTGATCCAGGCCGAAGCTTTGAACTTTATCCGTGGCCGTTCCCTGATTCAAACGTATCTGATTATCGACGAAGCACAGAATACTACCCCAAATCAGATCAAAGGAATCATCACCCGTGCGGGGAAAAATACAAAGATTATTCTGCTGGGAGATCCCAATCAGATTGACCGGCCATTCCTGGATGAGCGCACCAACGGACTTTCTTATGCAGCAGAGCATATGAAAGGAAGTTCGTTATGCTGGCAGATCACCATGAGTCCGGAGGAATGTGAGCGGTCAGAACTGGCCATGGACGCAATTCAACGGCTGGAAAAGAGAACAGAAAAGAAGGAATACAGATGAAACCGGGATATGAACAGATAAGAAATGATCGGGAGATCAACCTTTTAATTGAACAGGGAAACCGTAACCTGAAAGTACTGGGATATACCGAACATTCCAGAAAACATGCGGTGAAAGTGGCGGAGACGGCAGGAAGGATCCTGAAGGAACTGGGGTATCGGAGACGACAGGTGGAGATGGCAAAAATTGCAGGCTATATGCATGATATCGGAAATACCGTGAATCGCTATGATCATGCACACAGCAGTGCTGTGCTTGCATATGGAATCTTAAAAGAACGGGAAATGAAGCTGGAAGATATTCTGACGATTACTTCGGCTATTGGACAACACGATGAAGAAACCGGTACGGCGGTAGATGCGGTTTCTGCGGCACTGATCCTGGCAGATAAAACAGATGTGCGCAGAAATCGGGTACAGAATCCGGTACCGGCAAATTTTGATATCCATGACCGGGTAAATTATGCGGCACTTTCTTCAAACCTTGAGATTGATCCTGAGAAGAAAGTCATTCACATGAGACTGGAGTTGGACGATTCCATCTGCAGTGTGATGGATTATTTTGAAATTTTTTTAAAACGGATGTTGATGTGCAGACGTGCAGCGGAAATGCTGGGCTGCAGATTTAAACTTACCGCGAACGGAAGTAAAATATGTTAGAGCGTGTTTGAAAAAGGCTTTTCATGAGGAAAATCCCCTCCTTTTTTTAAGGATAAATTGACAAAAAGTTATGGAAAATCTATACTAAAGTCAGAGAATTACAAATATTTGTGACAGAAAGGGGGAGAAAAAATGAAGGTGAAAATCGCCCAGATTCAGGCTCATGTTTATGAAGAAAAAAGCAAAAATCTGGAAGAACTGGAGCGGAATCTGAAACGTATAAAGGACGAAAACATTGATCTGGTAACCCTGGGCGAAATGTTCAACTGCCCGTACCAGACACCTTGTTTTCCGGTCTATGCGGAAATGGAACAGGGAGAAACCTGGCAACGGTTAAGTGCTCTTGCAAAAAAATACAAGATTTATCTGTCAGCCGGAAGTGTACCGGAAAAAGATAAGGAAGGACATGTGTACAATACCGCTTATGTCTTTGAGCGGCAGGGCAACCAGATTGCAAAACACCGCAAAGTGCATCTGTTTGATATCGCCGTGAAGGACGGACAGTGCTATCAGGAGTCCGCGACACTGACCGCCGGAGATCAGATTACCGTTTTTGATACGGAGTTTGGGAAAATGGGAATCTGTATCTGCTTTGACTGCAGATTTCCGGAGATTGTACGGCTGATGACATTGCGGGGCGCCAGAATGATCCTGGTACCGGCAGCCTTTAACATGACAACCGGACCGGCACACTGGGAGTTAATGTTCAGGGGAAGAGCGGTGGACAATCAGTGCTATATGATCGGAACTTCCGATGCAAGAGACGAGCAGGCAGGATATATCTCCTGGGGCCATTCTCTTGTCGTGTCACCCTGGGGGGATGTGGTGACACAGATGGATGAGAAACCGGGCATTCAGATCACGGAAATAGATCTGGACCGCGTGGATGCGATCCGCGAACAGCTACCATTATTATCCGCACGGAGAACGGATCTGTATGAACTGAAAGGAAAATAATGTGTAGCAAAATGAGTTTTTAACATGAATTTTACAGAGCATCAACATAGAATTAAAGAAAAGTTGATATAGTACTTTTGTGAATGTGACAATTGGATAAAAGGTAGAAGAAAGTAAAGGGATAAGCAATGAACGAGACAATTTATATGAACCGGGAACTGTCCTGGCTGAAATTTAATGAACGTGTACTGGAAGAAGCGGAGAACCCGAAGGTGCCGCTGTGTGAGCGCCTGACATTTGCATCGATCTATCAGAGCAATCTGGATGAATTCTTTATGGTGCGTGTAGGCTCGCTGATCGATCAGATGCTGGTGGCAAAAGATTCCAGAGATAATAAAACACATATGACGCCGAAAGAACAGATTCAGGCGATTCTTCCACAGGTGGAGATCCTGAACAGGAGAAAAGATGAAGTGTATGGAAAACTCATGGAAAAGATTGAGGAATACGGCGTTCGTCTGGTGGATTTCAGTAAGATCACGGAAGAAGAAAATAAATTTCTGGAAGCATATTTTGATATGGAGATTTCCGGCTTGATTTCACCGACCATTGTGGGAAAACGACAGCCATTCCCATTCCTGAAAAATAAAGAAATCTATGCGGTGGTTGTCCTGACCACCAAGAGCGGAAAAGAACGCCTGGGGATTATACCGTGTGGAAGCGGTGTATTTGAACGGCTGATCCACCTGCCGGGAGGCAATACGTATATGCTGTCGGAAGAACTGATCCTCCACTACATTCCAAAAGTATTCAAGGGGTATCAGGTAAAAGAAAAATCCCTGCTTCGTGTAACCAGAAATGCAGATATTGATGCCGATGCGCTGTACGATGAAGATCTGGATTACCGGGAATTTATGGCAGATCTGATCAAAAAAAGAAAGAAACTTGCACCGGTGCGGATCGAACTTTCCAGAAAACTCAGCGAGGGCAGTGTGAAACTGATCTGTGAACATCTGGCAATAAAATCACAGTATGTATTCCACAGTCAGGCACCGCTGGATCTGTCCTTCGTTTTCCAGATCGAGGATGCTCTTCGTAAGATTCCGGAATTATTCTATGAAAGAAGAACACCAAGAAAATCCCCGGCCTTTACCGGTGACCGTCCGATTCTGGATCAGATTAAAGAGAAGGACAAACTGCTTTCCTATCCGTATGAAAGTATCAATCCGTTTCTGAATATGCTCCACGAAGCAGCCAACGATAAAGATGTGGTTTCCATCAAGATGACGCTGTATCGTGTGGCCAAACAGAGTAAAGTAGTAGAAGCACTGATCGAAGCGGCAGAAAATGGAAAAGAAGTGCTGGTACTGGTGGAACTGAAAGCACGTTTTGATGAAGAAAACAATATTGGATGGTCCCGTTTGCTGGAGGATGCAGGGTGTCGTGTCATCTACGGACTGGATGGCTATAAAGTTCATTCAAAACTCTGTCTGATCACGAAAAAAACAGATGAACAGATTGAATATTATACACAGATCGGTACCGGAAACTATAACGAAAAAACTTCACGGCTTTATACGGATCTGTCGCTGATGACTTATAATGTAGATATCGGACTGGAAGCAGCTAATGTATTCCAGGCTCTTGCCATGGGAGAGACGATCAAACATGTGGATCATCTGCTGGTGGCTCCGAAATGCCTGCAGAATAAGATTCTGGATATGATTGATGAAGAGATTGCACATGCCAGAGCAGGGGAACCGGCTTACATTGGACTGAAGATGAATTCCCTTACGGATAAGAAAATCATGGAGAAACTGGTGGAAGCCTCCTGTGCCGGTGTACGAATCGATATGGTGATCCGTGGGATCTGCTGTCTGATTCCACAGGTTCCAGGCAAGACGGAAAATATTCATGTACGAAGTATCGTCGGACGTTTTCTGGAACATTCCAGAATCTATATTTTCGGAAGTGAAGGAAGAGAAAAAATCTATATTGCGTCCGCAGACTTTATGACCAGAAACACTCTGCGCCGTGTGGAAGTAGCTGCTCCGGTTTATGACGAAGAAATCAAAGCACGCCTTCTGGAAATGTTCCGGATCATGCTGAAAGACAATCAGCAGGCCCGTCAGGAAAACGGTGAGGGAATCTACCGGATCCTGCCAACGGATGAAGAACCGCTGAATGCCCAGGAATATTTCTATGAACAGGCATATGAGATTGCAGAGAACCTTTGAAGAGTGCCCCTTCAGTATGTACCGATGGTGAAGATTTGCAGGAGGCATGCAGGAAGGAAACGGCGAGGCTGGAAAAAGAGAAAAACAAGATAGAATTGACAACTTTTTTATAGTATGTTAATCGGTTTTCCAAAGCAGACAACGATGTCGAAGAGATATTTTCAGATGTGTGAGATCCTTACCTGTGGGCGCTATGCAAGAGGAGAACGATTTGCATACCGGAGTTTTCGTAATTATGTGGAGATCCGCAGAGGCGGGCGGCTGATCTACCGGGACAATACCTGGTATGAGCCGGAACTGTTTTCTATGAAAGAGACAGGTATGATGGAAGGATTTACCCATCAGGCAAATCTGTTTGTGACAAAACCGGAGGATGGGGAAGCTTTTTGCGAAGAGGTACGCAAGCTTCTGGAAGATGAGCGGAAAAACTGTCAGGGTGGAATCACACGGCTTACAGAGGGCGATTATGCAGTCAGACTGTTCGGCTGGCGCGGTCAGGTGCTGGAAGAACTGAGTGACAAAATCTTACGGTTACTGAGAAAAAATCCCGTTTAAACCTATTGAAAATCCCAGAAAGATGCGATAAACTTATCACAGTTAGTAAAAACTAACTATCATGTGAATAAGTCGTGGGAAGATCCTTTCTGCTTCCGGGAAAATCGGAGCAGGGGGATCGTCCATGGGAAAGGGTCAGGGATAAGATGAAACATTTGACAATTGAAAAAGTAATCGGACGTGAAATTATTGACTCCAGAGGCAATCCTACTGTAGAAGCAGAGGTTTATCTTTCGGACGGTACCATGGGAAGAGGAACCGCACCCAGCGGCGCATCTACCGGAGAATTCGAAGCACTGGAGCTGAGAGACGGAGATAAAGAAAAATTCGGAGGCAAAGGTGTGTCCAAGGCGGTTGCCAATGTAAACACGGTAATCAATGAAACATTAAAAGGCGTCAATGCGCTGGATATCTATGCGATAGATGCAGCTATGATCAAAGCAGACGGAACCAAAGACAAATCCAATCTGGGCGCAAACGCTATTCTGGCAGTATCGATCGCAGGTGCCAGAGCAGCAGCAAACGCACTGGATCTGCCACTGTATCGTTTCCTGGGTGGTGTAAACGGCAATCGCCTGCCACTGCCAATGATGAACATCTTGAATGGTGGTGCACATGCAGCCAACACGGTAGATGTACAGGAATTCATGATCATGCCTGCAGGCGCAGCAAGCTTCAAAGAAGGTCTGCGCTGGTGTACGGAAGTCTTCCATGCACTGGCAGCTCTGTTAAAAGAGAAAGGTCTGGCTACTTCCGTAGGTGACGAAGGTGGATTCGCACCGGATCTTGGCAGCGATGAAGAAGCCATCGAGTGCATTCTGGAGGCGATTAAAAGAGCAGGCTATGAACCGGGCAAAGATTTCGTACTGGCTATGGATGCAGCATCCAGTGAGTGGAAAGGAAGCAAGAAGGGCGAATACGTTTTGCCAAAATGCGGAAAGAAATTTACATCGGAAGAACTGGTAGCACACTGGAAAGAACTGTGCAGCAAATATCCGATCTACTCCATTGAAGACGGTCTGGATGAGGAAGACTGGGAAGGATGGCAGATGATGACCAAAGAGCTGGGAGATACGGTACAGCTGGTTGGCGATGATTTGTTCGTAACCAACACCGAACGCCTGGCAAAAGGAATCGGCCTTGGCTGTGCAAACTCCATCCTGATCAAACTGAACCAGATCGGTTCTGTATCCGAGACACTGGAAGCTATCAAGATGGCACACAAAGCAGGATATACCGCCATTTCCTCTCACCGTTCCGGTGAAACAGAAGATACCACGATCGCAGATCTTGCAGTAGCACTGAACACCTGTCAGATCAAGACCGGTGCACCAAGCCGAAGCGAACGTGTGGCAAAATACAACCAGCTGTTAAGAATCGAGGAAGAACTCGGTGAAGCAGCAGTATTTCCGGGAAAAGAAGCATTTGGCATCAAAAAATAAAGGCAGAAAAATGCTGTCGGATCATTAGAGGTGGGTGCATCGATTTTTGTAAAAATCGATGCGCCCTTTTCTACGTCAAAAAAGGCTTTTCTGTAAATGAAAAATGTTTCATGCGGATGTGTCAGAACACGTTCTTTGTTCTGTTGAACTACGGAAGTGATTGTAAAGAAAAAAAGAAACTGATACAATAAAAGCGTATGTTGCTGAAAAGATAAAACAGATGAAAATCAGGAGGAAGAATGTGAGGAAAAAACAAAAGGTGCTTTGGAAATTGTTTTTGTCCACGTTATATCTGAGTGCATTTACTTTTGGTGGCGGGTATGTGATCGTTACGCTGATGAAGGATAAGTTCGTGGATAAGTACCATTGGATCGAAGAAAATGAGATGTTGGATCTGATTGCTATTGCACAGTCGGCACCTGGGGCAATCGCGGTAAATGGAGCAATTGTGGTTGGCTATAAACCGGCCGGTCTTGCAGGGGTACTGACAGCAATTTTCGGAACAGTTCTGCCACCTTTTCTTATCATCTCTGTGATCTCTGTTTTTTATCAGATATTTCGGGATAATTTCATCATCCGTGAGCTTCTGGACGGGATGCAGGCTGGCGTGGGAGCAGTGATCGCTTCCGTGGTATGGGATATGGCAGCGGGGATCACGAAGAAAAAAGAGTGGACATTGATTGTGATCATGGCAGCCGCTTTTATCGCTTCTTATGTGATGGAAGTTCCGGTGGTGTATATCGTGCTGATCTGTATCGCGATGGGAGTAATCCGCACGGTACTGGCAGGAAGGGGGAAACGGAAGAAATGATTTATCTTCAGTTGTTTTTCAGTTTCCTTCAGATCGGCATGTTCAGCTTCGGAGGCGGTTATGCCGCGATGCCGTTAATTCGGGAACAGGTGGTGAGCTGTCACGGATGGCTGGACATGGGAGAATTCACCAATCTGATCACCATTTCCCAGATGACACCGGGTCCCATCGCGATCAATTCCGCAACCTTTGTCGGAACCAAGATCGCCGGAATCCCGGGAGCGCTGGTTTCCACATTGGGATGTATTCTGCCTTCATGCATTTTGGTAACGTTACTTGCCTGGATGTATCTGAAATATCAGAAAATGGATCTGTTGCAGAGCGTCTTGCAGTCTCTGCGACCGGCGGTTGTGGCGATGATCGCGTCTGCGGGCGTATCGATTCTGGTATCTGCCTTCTGGAACGGGGCGGATGTCATCGCACTGTCGGACACCCGATGGATGATGGTGGGAATCTTTGTGATCTGCCTGAGCCTTCTTCGGAAAACAAAATGGAATCCGGTACTTGTAATGGCACTGGCAGGAGTGCTGAAGCTGCTGGCGGCTGTTGCGGGGGTCGGATAAATCAGAGAAAAAAAGAACAGATTATGTATTTAAAAAGACGTAATCTGTTCTTTTGCTTTATGGATTTGCATGTGTAGAATCTTCGAAAGCAGAATTTTTCTGGCGGTACTTTTGTGGTGAGATTCCCCGCTGTGCCTTAAAAGCATTGATAAAACTGGATGGGGAACTGTACCCCAGAGAGACTGCGATCTCAGCGACGGAAATCGTGGTTGTGCGGAGCATAAGCTTGGCATAATTGATTTTGGTAATAGAAACGTAATTCACAGGAGAATATCCGGTTTCTTTTTTGAATAAATGTGCAAAATAATATGGACTCAGATTTACATGTTCAGCCAGCTCTTTGAGGGAGAGCTGTTCTGTAATGTGATTATTGATATAGTGAATCGTCTCTGCCGTGCTTTCGGAATAAGGCAGAGCGGTTACAGAAGCTGACTGTCCGTTCGGCTGCATCATGCAGAGGGCAGAATAGACAATCGACGACAGGAAGGCATCGGAGATCTGTTCCTGATAACAGAGCCGCATAATGGGGTCTTTGATCGTTTTGTAAATATCCGAAGCGTTAGGTAATGTAAATACGGGTCCTTTATTTTGATGGATCAGATAATCCACCAGTCCGGGCGTGGATTGACCGGCGAAATGAAAAAAGAGAAATTCGCAGTGATCGGTACAATAGTATTGCTGCGGATTGTAACAGTTGATCAGAACCACATCATCAGCCCGGGCAGTATAATGGTGTGATTCATAATCCAGTTCCAGAGAACCGTCCACAAGGTAAAGAAAAATAGGAGGACGCGAGCCTTTATCTTTTACGTGGTATTCACTGTTGCAGTGAAAATATCCACAGCTGATCATATAGTAGTAATGTTGTTTAAATGTGTCTGGCGGAGAGAAAAAGCACATATAAGAATCTTTGCAGACACCGGTTTCTTTCCATATCATAATGATTACCCCTCTGTCAGAATTCCCATGTTATATACAGTATAAGAAAAAGCCCCAAAAAAGACAAGAAAAATAAATTGATTTCCGATAACTGAAAAATAAATTGATTTCCGATAACTGCAAAAAGAATACTGATTTAAAACGAAAAATAAAAATCAGAAAGCAATTTAAATAAACTTTTGGACAATCCGAAATATTGTATGAAAGGAAAACGATTGGTATAATCTGACTAAAGTTCAGCGAAAGAACGAAAAAAAACATACAATATTACCAGAAGAAAATGCAAAGCAACGGATACTGTTTTGAGAGAAAGGGGGAACGGAAGGATTACAAAACAGTAGGTTTATAACAACAAAATTGATACAGGAGAAGAGATATGAAAACAAAAAAATTACTTGCAATACTTATCACTATGGGTATGATAACCGGAATGACCGCATGTGGACAGAATAATTCCAATTCCACCGATGAAAATGCAAAGAGTGAAGATACAACAGAAAATTCCTCTACAGACAGTACAGAGAATCAGGAAACAACAGAAAGCACAGACAGCGCACGTGGAGATTTCAGTGATGTATCTATTACAATGCTGAACACAAAGAGCGAGATTGAATCTCAGCTGGAAGCTGCCGCTGAAAAATGGAGCGAAGAAACAGGAGCAAAACTGGAAGTTTACACCATCGGCAGTGGTACACCTTCTCAGGAAATCTCCGCAAGATACGCAGCAAAAAATGCTCCGACACTGATCATGGGAGACCCGCAGGACGTTGCTTCCATCTGTGAAGAAAAAGGTGTTGACCTGAGCGACGAATCCTGGGCAGCAAACGGTGGTACACAGTACGGTATCTCCGGTACCGACGGAAACCTGTACAGCTTCCCGTTCTGTATCGAGGGCAGAGGTATGGTCTACAACAAGACAGCCATCGAAGATACGCTGGGAGAAGACTGGGATCCGTCTTCTGTAACAAACATGGATGACTTCGAAGCGCTGCTGGAAAAACTGGTGGAAAACGGGATGGAAAGTCCGGTAGCTCTGAACCAGGAAGACTGGAGCAATGCAGGACATTACTTCACACAGGTATATGAAGAGCAGGACGGAACACTGGCTACCACAGAAAAATTCATGGAAGACCTGAAAGCAGGAAGCGTAGATCTGATGTCAAACGAGAGATTTACCTCCCTGATGGATACCTACGATCTGTTGATGGAATATAACATCAATAAAGCAGATCCGTTGGCTGCTGATTACGATGAAAACGCTGCAGACCTGGCAGAAGGTGATGTGGCATTCTGGTTCAACGGAAACTGGGCATGGGCAGAGATTTCTGATTACATTGAAGACGATACTGAAATCGGAATCATGCCGGTACCGCAGAACGGAACAGAAGAAAATGCTAACGTAAACGATTATATCTGTGGTGGTGCTACCAAACAGGTGATGATCGATAAAGAGTGTAACGATGAAGAGCAGCAGGCAGCAGCAAAAGACTTCCTTGACTGGCTGGCAAACACAGACGAAGGAAACTCCGTACTGATCGATGATTGCTCTTTGGTACCTGCATTCTCCAACATTACAGCAGAAGCTACCAACATGCTTGGACAGAGCGTACAGCAGTTTACCGTAGATGGAAAGCTGTTCGATCAGCCATCGAATTATCCGGGAGACCACTGGTCAGAAGTTGGAGCGATCATGCAGAAATATCTGGGCGGACAGATCGACCGTGCTGAATTTGCAAAAGAAGTTCAGGATTACTGGACTGGCATTGCAGAATAGACAGGAACTATAGAAAGTCCGCAGGACACTGGGAACAGGCTGTCGGTCTGGCAGCCTGATAACCGGAGAAAGAAAGGAAACAAAAATGAATAGTAAAAAAGAAAGCTTATGGGGTAAAGTTTCCACGTTCCTGGTATTTGCAGGTCCTGCTACCTTCGCATTCCTGGCCGTGGTAATCGTACCATTCTTA
>UMCM01062387.1_pt1 | contig 30189 bp, 22 predicted proteins | sample 1964231 | NCBI WGS metagenome assembly UMCM01 (sample SAMEA4835968, study PRJEB28245) | human gut metagenome | biome: gut microbiome; material: fecal sample | place: Denmark | collected 2008
CTACATCGGAGCCTTCGATGGCAACAACAACTGGATGAACGGTTGGACCAACTTCGACCCTCAGAATGCATCTATCATCAAGAGTAACTTTTTAATCCCAGGCTTTATAGGGTATTTATCTCCGCACATCAGCTGAGACATACGTGCACAAAAGTTGATGTGCGTTTTCTTTTTACAAGAGGGTAACTAACCCTATCATTCCTCTTCTATTATCCAATCCTCTATATTTCCCTGGGTAGAATCAAAGTTGATACCTACTTTTACTATAGGTTTCCCGCAAAGCGCAAAGCGCTGGGCATAGTTCTTGAGGTTGATTTGCTGTAAAGCCGTCTGGGCATCCCTGTTCAGCTTCAGCTCTATGATATAGAGACGGCTGGTGGTCAGCATCACGATATCTACCCGTCCATTTGGAGTGTGCACTTCTACATCTACCACATAGCCAGTCAAGAGCGAGAAGATGATAAACAGCATCTGCTGGTAATGACCTTCATGGTTGGTGACATTGCAATATGGCACAGTTCCCAGAAAGGTCTGGAGTAGCTGTAATGCTCCGTCCATATCATCCTGACGGATAAGCACAGACATCTGAGCGATGGTGACATCTCCATTCTGGGCAAACATTCCTTCCAGATAGTTAGGAAGAAGACTCTCGAACAATCCTACTTTGATTTCCTTGTTCGGCAAATCAAGAGTATAGAGCTTGCTGGTCTTGTCATAATCTTTGATGGTAAGATAGCCACTTTGGTATAGCAAAGGGGTTATGGCCATCATGTTCTCTGTCGGGGCATCAAAGGCTGATGATTTGGCATACATCTTTCCAAGAGTTGCCGGCAAGACATGAAACTTCCGCATCATGTTAATCAGATAGGTTGGAGTGCCGGAAGCGAACCAGTATGAACCGAAATTCTGATTGGCAAAGCAGTTGAGCAGACTGAACGGATTGAAGATATCTGACGACTGGGCAGAGAAATGATAACCATCGTAGTTCATTTTCAGTTCTTCGATGGCAGCTTCTCTTGTGGAGCCTAACGATTTTGCCAATTCATCAATATCGTCCGACATCTGGGTGAGCAGCTCCTCCTTGGTGATTCCACATATTCCCGCATATTCCCTGTTCATCGAAATATTGGTGATATTATTCAGTTCGCTGAAGATGCTGAGTTGCGAAAACTTGGTGATACCGGTGAGGAAGACAAAGCGGAGATATGGGTCGCAATCCTTCAACGGGCTATAGAAATTACGCATGATATTGCGAAGATCCTTGAGATTGTCATCCTCGTGTGCTACATCAAGAAGAGGAGCATCGTATTCATCGATGAGCACGACCACCTTCTTTCCCGTTCGTCTGTACACATTCATAATCAGGTTTGCCAATCTCACATTCGGATCAACAGCATCATTTTCTATACCAAACTTCTTTTCATTCAAGCCGATGATATAGAGCAGGTATCTTTCCAGTTGCTCCTTCTCCATGTGTTTGCCCATAGCCATACTAAAATGGAGCACAGGATATTCTGTCCAATCCAGCTCCAGCTTTTCAATGGCAAGTCCCTTAAAGAATTCTTTCTTTCCTTCGAAATAACTCTGTAAAGTAGATACAAGCAAAGACTTTCCGAAACGGCGTGGTCGTCCTAGAAATATATAGTTGCTGTCAGAATGTGTCATGCGGTAAACATATTCTGTCTTGTCGATATAGAGCCGGTCTTCCGTGCGAATCTTATCGAAGGTTTGTATTCCTATAGGATATCTTTTTCTTGCCATAATTTTACGCTTGATGATATTACAACTGCTTATCTTGCATAAAGCCACTGCAAAGATACGAAGTTTTTTTGGAAACTCTATTAAAAAAGAAGAAATATTGGGTTATCATTTTCAATAATAACTCTCGGGAAGATATTTATCTCATTTTTCCCAAAACAAAAAAAGAACTTGAAGAAGATATTTCATATTTTGCCTACATGCTTCAAAAAGATGCATATCTATCTTCAAACGTTGATGTCCTGAAACAGGACATCAACATTCATTTGTTTTAATCCATGAACTTAATCATGTCCTGGCGTCTTGGCTTTGCCTCCGGCGATTCATCAGGATAACCTAAGGCGATGCAGTAGAGCAGCTTGTAATTCTTGGAGAATGCCATGCGGTCGAGGTAAGGCTTGGCTGATGGCGAATCCAGTATCCAGCGGGCAGAACTGCCCAGGCAGCAGGAACCGATGCCCTTTGACCATGCTGCAAGAATGATGTTCTCGCCAAGCAAACCGCAATCAATCTGTGCCATATCATAAGTAGTATCGTAGGCGATGCAAACCACGCATGGAGCATTCACGAAGATGTTCTTGAAGCCCTTGCGCTCTGCTATCTTCGGATTATCCTTTACCACGGCTTGGGTTATCGAATCGATGAGTGCAGGAGAATCTATCACTCTGATTTCGTACGACTGCAGGTTCTGCCCGTTTGGCGCATGAATGCCGCATTTCAGAATCTCGTTCAGGGTATCGCGGCTGATGACGGAATCCTTGTAAGCACGAATGCTTCTGCGACTCATCATCAAGTCGGTTACCACACTTGCAGAGTCAACGCTGGTCATTGCCTCCGGCTGTCTGTTCTCGTTGCAGGCAGTCAACATCAGTGCAGCTGCCAATCCTAAAAATATCTTCTTCATATTATTCATTGTATGATTAAACCTATATTTCAAATTAGTATATACCCATGTAGCGCTATTAGTATTTATCCACGTAGCGTTATTAGTATATACCGTGCAAAGATAGCAACAAATACTGATATTCAAGAAGATACGTTATAACTTTTTAGAGTTTTTATCGGTCTCTCTGCCATTCTTTTAACAAGTATATATCATAGCCAAACATTTTCCACCTATTTTGCTAGAATTTCCCAAAAACTTCGTATCTTTGCAATGGCTTTATGCAAGATAAACTGTTTATAAAATCATCAAACGTAGAATTATGGAAAGAAAAAGTTATTCTATAGATATAAATCGCATTGCACAATATGCCATGTATGCATATTGCATTTTCGCATTGTTTTCGCTGGCATTTTCTGTTTGCAGACAAGCGGGCTTATCCTTCAGAACAAGTCCCATCCTGATTCCAATAAGTCCCATCCTGGTTACCATCAAGCAACTGGTCTTGCAGCTCGCCCCTATAGCTTTATGGGGAATATTCCGCTGCACGCTACCGGCAGGCGTAAAATTGCTACGACGCTGCAGCGAGTTGATGGTACTTTACTATGTGCTCTCATTCATCCTGGGCCAATGCTTCAATCTTCATCTCGTAACGATGATGCAGAACGGACAGATTACCCAAATGGCTTCCATACTCACCTGGACAGAAAGCACGATGGGCCTGATTTCCGTCATCGCCTCCCTGGTAGCCGGTTGTCATCTGTGCAGCAAGCACAGGGGCAACATGCGCAAACTGGGCATAGCCCTTATCCTGGTTTTCATGGTATGGCTGATATGCTCAAATATACTCCCTGTTGCAGTGTTTTATCTGGCAGGTAACACCCAGCAGGCAGCCATCACCAGCATGAATTTCATCAGTATGATAACCACTACATCGGCTTATATATACGCATACTATAGGATGTATCGGGCAATAAAAACTATAGGATGTATCGGGCAATAAAACTAAACGAATACAAATTCTCGGATATACAGATTACAGAAAGTGTTATCAGTTTTACAAAAAAAATGCAATGCACTGCAAATTTTACTCAGAAGCACGATAAATTTGCAATACACTGCAAATTTCTTGAAAAAGTTTCGTATATTTGCAGCGCATTTCATTTTTAGCAATCAAGATAGAATGCAAAATGAATAGCAAAGTGAATAAATAGAACATAAAGAGAATATGATAGAGCGCAAAGAATACATGAATCTCCTGGAAAAATGGAGAGATAAGAAGGCCATCAAGGTAGTAACAGGCATACGACGCTGCGGCAAGTCATCGCTACTGAGGATGTTTAGGGAGAAACTTCTCTCGGATGGAGTATCCGAAGAACAAGTACAGGACCTCAACTTCGAGGATCTCGACAACGAACCATTCCTCAACTATAAATTTTTGTACGCGCACGTAAAGCAGAACCTGTGCCCAGACAAGATGAACTATCTCTTCTTTGACGAGATACAGATGGTGGAAAATTTCCAGAAAGTGATAGACAGCCTGTTCCTGCTAGACAACGTAGACATTTACGTTACTGGCAGCAATGCCTACCTGCTCTCCGGCGAAATAGCCACCCTGCTCACCGGAAGATACATCGAAATCAAGCTCTTCCCTTTCTCCTTCCGAGAATTCATACAGACGCAGCCTGCCCATACTTCCCGAGAGCTCGCCTATCGCCAATACATCGAACTGGGTTCCTTCCCATACATTCCCCAAATCAGCCAAGACCGAGAGATGGTGCGTGAATACCTGTCAGGTCTCTACAATACCATCGTACTGAAAGATGTGGTGAGCCGCAAGAAGATAACCGATGTGATGATGTTGCAAAGTGTGGTAAGATTCCTTGCTGACAATATAGGCAACATATCCGTAATCAAGCGCATCAGCGACACCATGACCTCGCTGGGAAGAAAGACTACATCTCATACGATAGAAAACTACGTCTCTGCCCTCACCGACAGCTATATCTTCTACCCTGTGCAGAGATATGATGCCAAGGGTAAGCAGCTATTGAAGACTGGACAGAAACTATATCTTGCCGACGTAGGTCTGCGCCAAGTCATCAATGGCACCAAAGGTGGCGACTTGGGGCACGTACTGGAGAACATCGTGTATCTGGAACTAGCACGACGAGGCGGAGAAATCTATGTAGGCAAAGCCGGTGATGCAGAAATAGACTTCGTGGTAATCATTGGTGAACACAAGGCATACTATCAGGTATCGCTCAGCGTAAGGGATGAGACCACGATGCAGAGAGAATTGGCACCCCTGAAGTCCATCTCCGACAATTTTCCAAAATATCTGCTCACCCTGGACAACGACCCCGTCCAGTTTCATGATGGAATCAAGCAAGAATATGTGCTCGACTGGCTTATGGAATGCTATGATTCGCCTAAAAAATAAGACTCACATAGAAAAGCAATGATGGAAAAGAATCAGATTTTTGAAAATATTATGAGCCGTACATCGGTGAGAAGTTATACAGACATGCCACCGCTCGCCATCGTGGTTTGCGGATGCCTGGACAAGACGCTGGAAGGCACAGAATAGGAGTTCTGGATTCAAGACTGTTCGGCAGCCACGGAGAACATCCTGCTGATGGCTCACGGCTTGGGACTTGGCGGAGTATGGACAGCCCTCTATCCCCTGAAAGAACGATACGAGGGAATGCAGCAACTGTTGCATCTGCCCAAGACGATGATTCCGCTCAACACCCTCATCATCGGATATCCGAAGAATCAGGCGGAAGCAAAGGATAAGTGGAAAGAGGAGAATGTATCCTATAATAAATGGATGGAGAAAAATTCATAATACTAGAAAAAAAGACAGAAAAAAGTTATAAAAAACTCCGTTTCTGAGTTTTCAAGACATCAGGAACGGAGTTCAAACATTAATCCTCGAACAGTTTATGAAATTCAACGGCATCCATAAATTGATAATTTGGATTATTTCCTACATTTCTTCTAAGCCTATTTAAATTGGAAGGAGATGCAGCTTTCTTGGTCAGCAAAATATAGAAACTATTATCAAAAGAATAGTCAGAAGTAACCATCGCCTTTGATTCACAGATTTTTTTTGCTATCTCCTTTGAATCCAAATTCCTGGTATTGCTTAGTCGGAATTTTGCATCGGCCAAAAGTAATCTCTTATCATTCACATGCAACAGCATATCTGCAGAAGATTTCTTATCAGCATGATGCTTTTGAGAAATTCGTCTCTGAACTTCATCAAGTTCTATTGTCTTATCTGTGTCAGAGAAAAGATTTTCAGAATTAGGGCATCCCTCCTGCTTCATCAAATGATGCAAGCCGACTAAATCTTTTGCTGTCCGACAATCAATCTTGATTCCCTGATAATTGCCAATTTTAAATTTCGCCATAGTTCTCTACGTATTTCTGAAGCGTATCAAAAGATTTGTTGAATGACCCAAATACCGGTTCTATATCACTGCCCAAATCTTTGTAGTCAAACATATCAGAACTTTCACGCTGTTCTGCCAGATAGAAACGAGTAGTATTCAATACTCCCACTTTCTCAGATATATATCTGATGGCAGAAACCATATCGGGATTGTGACTCGTGATGAGTATCTTGGTTCCGAAAGTTTTATTGATACAAACAAGAAGATGCGCCAACTCAACCACCCATTGTGGATGAAGATTTGTTTCAGGCTCATCAATCTCCAACAAAGTGTTTTCTGTCAGCCACCCGTTTTCTATCAGACGAAGCATATAAACCAGCGGTTTGAATCCCGATGCAAGATCTTCGAGTCTAATATCCTTACCATTTCTGCTACGATAAACTAAATCTACAGTATCGAAATCTTCCTTTTCTACGATAGAACCACCTATCATTCTATTAATGGAATTGAGCAATTCCTGCCTACCAGAATAATTACTTCCTTTTTCATTTACGTGAACCACTTTATTAGCTAAGGAAGTCATCAGAATTCTATCTGATTGACGAAGAGAAATAGCAGCTGGCGTTCCTATATATATAGCATTATTTAAACTATATATCTTTCCAAGTCTATCAACAAGCAATTCCACTTCATCTTCCTTGAAGCTTATGCTGGCAGGAAAGCCATCCTTTTCCCTATATACAGAAGCGATTTTCTCTTTCAAGTAACTGATGGGGCGATTTTTTTTGTTGTTTTCATATTTCTGAAGAAATTCAGAAAACAACTGAATAGAATTTCTTTCTATATCTTCATGAACATGATTTTGTTCAGTAATCCCAAAAAGATTAAGCACTCTACACACCTGCTGAGGATTCTGCTCTTTCTGAAGAAAGTTAACCAGCATGTCATCAAGTAAGCCGATCGCTCTTTTATAATAAAAATCGAACTTCTCCACACCACCATTACTCAATGTTGCCATTGTCATTAATGATAAGGTATGGTCAAAAAATCTTTTTTTATCATCATCCAGATAATTTGAGATATCATCCAGCGCATTAGAATATTTCTCTAATGATTTGATAACCATATCTCTGAAATCAGAGAAAAAGAAACTGTCTAATACTGACAACGTATTGACGATATAATACAACCAACGGGACATAGTGCTTTTTCCACAGCCATTGCTACCTACGATAACTGTGATACCCTCTATTTCGATATCAGCATGCCCTATAGCATGATAATTGTCTATATTAAAATTATATTTGCTCATTATTCAAACTATTTATATGCAAATATACGATGTTTTTACGTAACCTCCAAATTTTTCCACCATTTTTAAAAGTGCTCCCCAAAAAACTTCGTATTTTTTGCAGGGTATAAATACTTAGAAGAAGAAAGGATCAGGCTATGGTAAGAAAAATGAAAGTAGGTATCAACTTAGATTCTTCGAAGGGTAATATTGAGGATTGGGGAAATCAAAGGAGAATAAAAGAAATCGCCCTGAAAAGGCTCAAGCATTTCATTTCCAAATAGAGATGAATGCTCAGCCTTTTCAGGGCGATTAATTATTTATAGAGGGATTGGGGGGTTATTCCCAGGAATCCCAGGAGTCAATACTACCCCAGTGCTCCTTGGCAGTATCTGTGTCAGGTTTTCCGTCTTCAAGAGAAGGTTTACCATCAGTATTGCCAGTATTGTCAGTAACTTCAGGACGCGATAAACTTGCCAGCAAGTTTTCCATCGGTAACGGGGCACATTTTATCTGTGGCTGTAAATATACTTTTTTATTCATGATTATAATCGTTCTTACTTAATATATTTCTTACCATTAATGATATAAATACCACTTGGTAATGACTGGAAGCTACTTGCATCCTCACTTACCAGCTGACCATTGATATTATATACTCTACTATTAGCAGGCATCAATTCACCATCAGTAGTAATAATCAAATCTTCAATGCCTGTTGTTTCGCCATCGTTACCATCAGTAATGCTACTGGTACTGATGCTCAACATCACAGGTTTAGCTCCTGCAGGAAGATTAGCTTTCAGGAAGCCACGGAAACCTTTGACAGTTCCAGAAGCAGCAGAATAAGCCTTGAACTTGCCATCAGAAGCACCGATGAAGTAATCGTTCTTAGCAATATTCATGGTGTTGTAACTTGATGTCCAAACATAACCCTCACTCTCACACCAGGCTTCCGGTGTAGTATTTTCGATGGTTACGTATGGATAGGCTTTTACATCTGCAGTATTGATGCTCTCAACATTCTTAGTTGGCTTGATGAGGAATGGCTTACCAGCAACGATTGTATTGTAAGCGTGACGTACGAAGTATGCCTTATTTCCCTCAATATGATCAAAGTAGAGAATCTGAGTTCCTTCCTTCGCTGTTGCACTATAAGCAGGACCGAAGATTGCATCTACCTGCTGTCTGTTGAGACTGAAAGGAAGAACACATGTTGTCCAACGATTAGCTACCATTTTACGTTCAATCTTCACCTGTACCACATGACCCTCTGCAGTTTTTACAACTTCATTGTTTGCAGTTGCATCGTCAGCATTATACGTTACCTGATCAACTTCTGGCTTTGTTTCATCCTCATCGAATGAGAAGCCATAGAAGCCAATCTTCGAACCGAAGTTGTAGAGATAGTAGGTCTTACCAGCCTTTACATTAAAGGTATAGGTGACAGGTGAGTCTGCGAGAACAGACCAGCCCAGAGAACCATTTCCCTTACCTGCAGCTGCATTAGGAACAATTCCTGTGCTGAGGAGACTCTCATAAACATCATTCTTGAATGCATCAGGAGTCATATCAAATGTATCAGGTATGCCCTTGAAGTGACTTTTCACATCCTCTATAGTTAGAGTTTTACTATCCAAATCCCATGTGTATTTGTCTATAGTCTGAATGCCACCAGTTGGCTTACCACTTGTTGTTTCGATATGAGCTGTAGATTCAACAAAGTTGCCAGCCTCATCCATAACGAAAACACGACGCTGAGGTCTGTACTGATATTCTTTAATTACAGTACCATCTTTCTTTGTTGTCTTAGCATCAAATGCACCATTCTGGAAGATGTGTACAGTTACCTTTCCGTTTGTAGCAGGGTTGAACTCAAGGAATGAACCTGAACATGGAACATTAAACATCTTGTCCTTGATGGTTTCTTTATATGTTTTGAAGTCTGCACTATAGATATTTGTTGTCTCAGGGAGAGCATTAGAACCATTCTCCTGACGTGCATTCTTGTTATTGTCACCAACTACATAGTAGTCGAAACCTGTAAGTTTCCATTTTGGCAAAGAAGCTCCTGGCCCCCAATAATATCCTGCAGACAGACCTTCTGACGAAGTACCAGGAGTTGCTACTATTTTTTTCACATCATCAGAGAACAACCAGCCACCAAGAACTACAGACATCGTCTTATCCTGATTCCACATTCTTGTCTTGTTGCCGTATTTTATACCAGTTCCCTTTACACGATACATAGCAGGATCATCAACCAAGACTTTCAAGAAAGCAGTAGTGCTCTCCATATTGGTACCCGTTACAGTTACTCGTACTTCTCCATCACCTTCACTTACTGCTTCAATGTTACCATTGTCATCTACCTTACAGATACCAGGAGTAAAGGTTGTCCAAGAAACTTTATAGGTACTCTCGTCGATGACCTTGCCTGTATTATAATCTGTGATCGTAACATCTGGAGCATCTTCTCTTGTTCCTGTGTACATGTTGACACTGACAGGATTGAGTTTCACTACAGGACGGATATAATTTGCTTTTACATCAAGAGTGAACGTGATGCTGGAAGGGTTACTATACACATCAGAATAGTCCAATGCAGGATTATCTTTGTTCGTTTTAACGGTTGCACTCACTTTGACTGTGTAAGTACCAGCATTCTTAGGATAGTAAGTCAGCACATTACCATTCACATTCTGTGTGTTTGCAGTTGAAGTAGATGTTATTTTGTAAGTATAGTCGAAATAGCTACTAACATCTTCTCCATCATAAATCAGAGGCACAGTGAAGGTGTTGTTCTTATTACCTGACTTTACAGCCAACTTGATTGTTGCACCATTAAAAACATCCAGGAACTTTGGTGTAATCAAACCCTTGTTGACAATATAGGTAAAGTTAACGCTTCCTGCCTTATAGTCTTTGCCCATTTTTTCTGTTGGTGTTGCGGTCACGGTAATGTTGGTAACACCTGCTGTCCAGTTGTATTTGCAGCCAGCTACAGTCAGTTTTCCGTTAGGGAATGATACAGGGCCACCATCAACCGAATATGACAAAGTATAATCAGTACCCAACTTCAACAGCTGATCATTTTCGCCATAAACTTTCACAACTGGCTCTTTGATTTCAGCATCTGTGGTATTCATATCAATATCAGTTACTGAAATGTTCAGAGGAGTTGGATCTTGGATGCGAATCTGATAGTAAGCTTCCGTTCCCTCGTATGTTGTTGCATCCTTAGGAGTTACCTTTGCCGTAATAGTAACCAGTCCGGTCTTTCCTGATGCAAAGTTTACCTGAGTACCATTCAAGGTTGCTATCTCGTTTGCATCAGAATCATAGCTTACAGAGTAATCGCTTGCAGTAAGTTCTGTAGAACCTGCCTTAACGGTGAGGTTAGGAAGTGTAATGGACGTAGTACCTGTTACCACCTTGATATTATTGGTATCGAAGTTGGCAGAAAGACGCTGCTTTGCCGAAGCTGCAGGACGAACCACCTTCAGTTCGGTTACATTAGGAGTAGCTCCACCATAGCGACCGAAGAAGAGTGAGTCACAGTCTTCAGTAAGTGTATAGGTATAAGTCTTACGTTCCTTATCATAATAAGGTGTGCTAAAGACTGCCTTGCCATCTCTTGTAGTATGGATTTCTATACCAATACCTGTTGTTTTACTACCAGTATAAAGGCCAGTGATAGTAATAATATCGCCTGCCTTAAAACCACCATTGTCCTTATCCTTGATAGACATATAGGTATATCTGCTGGCATTATAGTTGCTACCGAAGTTAATACATGGTACAGAAGTTCCATTTATATTCTTTGTTCCTTCTGTAACAGCGATATTCTCTTTCTGTTTACCGATGGTATTCCAGTTGTAGATAACATCATCTTCGGTTGGGGTAACTGGAGTTTTAGCCTTGAAGTTGGCTGTAAGTGAAATCGCAGCAGTTACAGTTGTTGTGTAAGTTGCATTTGTGCTAACAGCCTTGTTACTTGCATCTGTCCAGTTTACGAACTCATATCCCTCGTTTGGTGTTGCAGTGAATGTAAGAGAAGTGTTTGCTTCTACTTCTGAACCTGAGTTGACAGTTGTACCTGCATTTGCAATGGATACAGAGCCACCTGCTCCTGCTGTAGCAGAAACTGTGTATTTCTTAATAGGACGAGTGATGGAGATGGACTTAAGATAAGTGGTACTACCTGCACTTCTATATAAATAAATGCAAGATTTTCCATTAAGTACATCATTACTTGTTACTGTATAAGAACTTGTTGTAAAGTCCTTTGCTACAGTGCTTAATGCAAAATTAACAGCAGTACCTCCATTTTCTGCTGATGCCTTAACACCCATACCTGTTTTATCAGCATAAGATGTTATTGTAATAATATCTCCTGCCTGCAGAGTATTGTTGTCTAAAGTAATCTTAAGAAATGTGGCACCTTTATCAAATTTAAATCCCTTAGTCGCATCTGTTGTAGATGAAACAGAAGCGGAAACAGAACCATAAGGACTTACACTCGTTTCTGTAGTATTTAATGTTATACTTTTAGAAATGGTATAGTCAAACAGTTTATTTCCTGTTGTCGTTCCATTCTCACTACCTCCATTATTATCTGTGCTACCATTATCAGTATTGGCAGTAGTAACAGTTGTAGTACTTGTCTTGATAGTATTGCTACCAGCACTTCTGCTATTAGTAGCAGATGTAGCTATGCAGTAATAACTTCCACTTTCTGTTGGAGTATAAGTAGCAGATGTGGCATCTGCGATTGCCTTACCACCCTTATACCACTGATAAGAAACGGTACCATCACCATAAGCAGTAGCATCAAGGGTTCCTGGAGTAGTAGAGAAGTCATAGCTTGGAGCCAAGTCGCGAGCAAAGAGAATCTGCTTGCTGTCCTGGTTCTGGTAAGCACGCTCGTACTCAGTTGCAGCCATGATGAAGCCACCGAGAACCTTGCCCTCGGTATAATAATATTGACTTGTTGGATCAGAAGAAGTAACAACACTCGCATCTTTACCTGTCAGGTAATAATCATCATTTCCCGCACGACCATCTTTTCCTCCAAGACCAGCAGAAGTACAGCTATAAACCAACTGAATAGTACTGTTGTCTTTATTGTCATAAATCATAAACTGATTTACCAATCCTTCGTATGCCTTCTTTGCGATAGGCTCGTAAGTTGCTTTGTCGAGAAGTCCGAGACGGATAGCTTTGAGATAACCGGCAGTAAAAATAGAAGAACAAGATGCCTCAAGGTAATTACCAGTAAGTGAAGCTGGAACCTTATCCATCACCTGATACCAGCAACCAGTATCCTTATCTTGATAGTTTGCTATTCCTTTAGCAAGATTGGATAAATAACCTTTGAAGGTATTGTAGTAAGTATTGTTTGTTGGCATTACTTCGAGTATGTCAACCAATGCGAGGAAATACCAAGCGTTGGCACGTCCCCAGAAGGATGCAGAGTGATAGACGTTGTTCTTGCTGATGCCAGCCCATGATTTAGATGCGTCATCACCAGGATTTGCAGTAAAACCATGATAAAGCAAACCTGTAGTTTTGTCGTAGAGCTGCGCCCATGTGATAAAAAATTGCTTAGCAATAATATCCCAGTCATTGTTAGAAATATTATTTGTCTTGCCTGTATGCTTGATAATCTGAGCAAGCAAGGCAGGTCCCATATACTGACCATCACACCACATCTGATCTGTATAATCAGAAGATTTATGGAACCATCCGCCAAACATCGACTTCTGAACATCGTTAGTATTAGTGTTGTTCAATGTACTATTTCCCCTACCTATAACGTATTTGGAATTATAGGTTTTCATGTTATCGATGACAGCGTTTATCGCATTAGTAGCAGCAGTTGTAGCAGCTTGAGATTTTAAATTTCCTGCAAGAATAGGAAAATACATCTTGGCTGCATTCATGTTGTCAAGAGTCATACTCGAATTAGCATAAGGTGTGCCAGTAGCATAACCTTGTGCAGCATAGAACCAAGGCTTTGACCAGTCGAAATTCTCATAGAAATCGGCTGCTTCAAGAGAAGCTTTACCTACAAGACCAGCTACATAGTCGAAAGATCGATCAACTTCAGTCTTTCCATCAAGTTTGTACCAAGTAACGGTTGTCGTTTTATTACCATTATTGTCATAATAATCAAAACCGAACTTCTTTTGATTTCCATAGAAATCGTGAAGTCGTGAATTAATCGCCCACTGCGAATAGCGGACGCCAGGATTGAATTGTACACTCCCATTAGTATCTACAGCCTTGGCTCCTATGGCACAGAAGCACAGGAGCATTAGGGAAAGATACAAATAAGTGAAACCGCCCCCCCATCTCGAGAGGTTACGGGACATACGAGTTAGGTGTCTCATTTACTTTTTGTATAGTTTTTGTTGAATTATTGAGTTTATAACATCATCTTGATTATATCAATTATCATGATGGGAAAGCACATCCCTGCGCAATTCCGACTGCAAAATTACAAAAAATACAGATTATAATATATTTCAAATACGTTAAAAGAACACGTAAACGTTTACGAAAACGTAACATTCACAAGATTAAAAACTTACAAAAAAGGGAATGACCGAAATTCAGCCATTCCCTATATTCTAAAATTCCACAATATTTTCTGATTATTCCTCAATAATCCTCATTACAGTGCCACGCTATCTGAGGCATTATAATTCCACGCTCTCCACACGGAATTTGAGCAAGCCTGCAGGTACCTTCACCACTACTTCTTCGCCTGCCTTCTTACCCAAGAGAGCCTTGCCGATAGGAGATTTGATGGAGATTTTGCCATTATGAAGGTCCGCCTCATGAGGATTGACGATGCTGTAAGTCATACTGCACTTGGTGGAAAGATTGGTAATCCTTACCTTACTCAACAGACCTACAGTATCACTCTTAAGACGGGACTTGTCGATGACACGGGCATTCTCCAAGACCTTCTGCTTGAAACTGATCCGACTCAACAGTTTACCCTGTTCACGCTTGGCAGCATGATATTCAAAGTTTTCACTGAGGTCACCCTTGTCACGAGCCTCAGCGATAGCATCACGCACGGCTGGCAACTCCACGTTCACCATGTGCTGAAGCTCGGCTACGAGTTCGTCATAGCCTTCTTGAGACATATATTCCATAATCTTCTAAACTTATATTTTTTCTATCGTTCTTATTGACTGATTATAATTCTGGGGTGCAAAGGTACGGGGAATAAATGGAAACACAAAGAAAAATTCCACAAATATTCGCATAAAAGACTTAAAAATGGGTAACTTTATTTGGTCAGCTTTGTTTTTATCCCTATTTTTGCACCCCATAAACAGTTTATCATCTTGCCATCATCTATCGCTGATACATGGCAAATAAAACAAGCAGACAATCATGAATATCAAAGAGAATTATCAGAAATACGCAAACCAATATGCTTCGGAGTTGACTGCCCTGAAGCGCAAGAACACGGGATTTATCACAGGCGAACTGTTGGCTTTCGGAGGCATCCTAAGTTTCCTGATCTGCTATTTTGCATGCGATGGCGACACCCGTCATTTTCTGGTGGGAGCCGTTCTGTGCCTGGCAGTCTATTTCATTATCCGCCGCATCGACGACCGCCACAAGGAGAAGATAGAACAACTGGCTGCCCTGCTCAAGGTCTATCAGAATGAAATCAAGGCCTGGGAGGGTGACTTCTCCCCTTTTGAAACAGGCGGACAGTATCTGAACCCGCAGCATTCCTATGCCTTCGACCTCGATGTCTTCGGCAAGGATTCCCTCTTCAACCGCATCTGCCGTACCATCACATCGGGCGGTTCTGACAGATTAGCTGCCAACCTCACCCGTGAAACCCCTCTCTCTCTGGAGGAAATCAGAAAAAGAGCGGAACTGCAGAAGGAAATCGCAGACCTCGACTGGCGCATGGACTTTCTGGCACTTGGCGAAAGAAACTGCAAGAAGATAGATTCTGCAGCCGTAGCAGAGGCGATGCAGAAAGTTTCCCAGATGGAAGTACCGGGATGGTTTGGTTCTCCGATTTCACTCGTCCTCGGTTGGCTGGCGATCATCGGCATCATCGGCTCTGTCGTCCTTTCTATCTGCTCCGTCATCTCCATCAATATCCCCCTGTGGTGGGTCATGCTGCAGTACATGGTGGTATTCTTCGTTTGCAAGCAAACCCTCGACAAGATAGACAGTAATGGCGGTAAGCTCCGTCATCAGCTCATCGCCTACTCACAGATTCTCCGTCTCATCGCCCAGCGCAATTTCCAGAGCCAGTTGGGCAGGGAGATGCAGGAATCGCTCGCAGATGCATTGCCTTCATTCGCCCAACTGGAAAAGATACTGAAGGGTTACGACCGACGGGGCAACTTCCTCGGTCTGTTCTTCACCGATGCCTTCATGCTCAGCGACTTCTTCCTGGTGCGCAGTTTTCTGAAATGGAAGAATACCTACATGGTGAAGATGGAGGAATGGATGAACGTGATCAGCGAGATGGATGCAATGGTTTCGATGGCCGACTTCCGATACAATCATCCCGAAGCCAACGAACCGGAACTGCAAGAATTGCCAGAAATCATCTTTGAGGGAAAGAACCTTTATCATCCTTTCCTCGGTGCCAAGGCGGTGAAGAACGATTTCACGGTCAAGGACGGCAACTACTATATCATCACGGGAGCCAACATGGCGGGCAAGAGTACCTTCCTCCGTTCATTGGGCGTGAATTATATCTTAGCGATGGCAGGAATGCCTGTCTTTGCCGACCATCTGAAGATTTCCCGCTTCAGAATGTTCTCCAGCATGAGAACCACAGACGACCTGACGCATGGCATCTCTTACTTCAATGCTGAACTGATCCGACTGGAAGAACTGTTGAAATTCTGCAAGGGAAGTGCAAGCGGTGAGAGAAACGAGAGACTGAAAACCCTCATTATTCTCGATGAAATTCTGAAGGGCACCAATTCGCTGGACAAGTTGAACGGTTCCAGAAAATTCCTCGAAGCCATCTCCAAGTTGCCTGTTAGCGGCATCATTGCCACCCACGACCTGGAATTATCCAAGATGGAGAATGATCCGTCGGGCAAGTTCCACAACTTCTGTTTTGAGATAGACTTAGGCACGGATGTCACCTATACTTATAAGATACAGCGAGGCGTGGCAAGAAACCAGAATGCCACCTTCCTGCTGAATAAGATTCTGGAGAAAAACTCGGACGCAAGGTAGGCTCTGTAAAAACGGCAGGACAGATGAAAACCGAATACAGGGAAGTAATAAGTCTGCTCCACAATGGGTATTCCGTTCGAGATGTGGCGAAGTTGAGTGGTAATGGTGTGAGTACGGTACAACGAGTGAGGCGATTACTAATAGTACAATCACCGCAATAAAACTATTGATTTTACGTTCTTTTCGAAGAAAGGGGTTATGCAATAGTGGCTTAAAGGCTAAAGGCACTACCTTTGCATGCAACAATAAACAATACATTTAAGGTCACAATTTGTGACCTCAAAAAAATAGAAATATGGCGAACAACATAAATAACAATAAACCAGTCGCAATTTGCGACCAGTCTAAAATGGATGTCACAAAATGCGATAACCATGAACTTGCAGGTAATATCGAACCTCTAATAAAAGTAATTAGAGGACAACAAGTTATGCTTGATAAAGATTTAGCCACCTTATATGGTATAGAGACAAAAGTCCTTAATCAAACCGTTAAGCGTAACATAGAGCGATTTCCCGACGATTTTCGTTTTGGATTGAGTAGGGAAGAATGTTTGAGGTCACAATTTGTGACCTCAAATGGCAGAGGCGGCAACCGCTATTCAACTTATGCTTTTACAGAACAAGGCGTGGCTATGCTTAGTAGTGTTCTCCGTTCAAAAACAGCCATTGAGGTCAACATACAAATCATGCGAGCTTTTGTTTCCATGCGCCACTTTATGGTGAATAATGCTTCTGTGTTCAGCCGCTTAGAAACAATAGAATATCACCAGTTGGAAATTTTACAGCACCAACAAGATACAGACAAACACTTAGAAGAATCCGACAAACGCATTGACGAGGTATTTCGCAGATTGGATGAGGGCAATGCCAAGCCGAAGCAGGGAGTGTTCTACAATGGTCAAATTTATGATGCTTATACTTTTGTGTCCGACTTGATTAAAAGTGCGAAGAAACGTATTATCCTTATCGACAACTATGTTGATGAGACTGTACTTACACTGCTCGATAAAAGAGAAGAAGGTGTATCGGCTGTAATCTATACTCAACAAATAAGCCGTCAGTTCCAACTCGACATAGACCGCAATAATGCTCAATATGCACCGATTGACGTTGAAACATTCCGTTTATCGCATGACCGCTTCCTTTGCATAGACGATGATGTATATCACATTGGAGCATCCATCAAAGACTTGGGTAAAAAGTGGTTTGGTTTCTCTAAGATGGAGATACTTACACCAGATGAATTAGTGGAACGAATCGATAGAGGGTAAATGCAACTTATTATATATGTAGTTTAAAATAGGTTCGCCTTGGCGAACTAATTGATATAACATAGAACACATAAATAAATCTTTAGATAGAAAGTTATAGGAGCAAGAACGTTTGTTGTCTTGCTCCTATAACTTTCTATAGCAACTATTGTTTCAAAGCTATCTCTATTTACAATACTGCAACTTTTATATATAGCTATAATTGTCATTCAAATGTTAAAAACGAACAGTATTGATAGAAAAAAACAAGTAAATCTTGCTCGTTTGAAGAAATTTTGTTATTTTTGCAGTGATTCTCGAATCTGTACTTCAATTTGAGTTTACTCAATGTCGATAAGCAGACAGCCAACGCCGAGCTGAAAGCAGAGAAGTCCAAACAACTTTCTCGGTAATAAGCGGGCACTGGATGGGAAGAGAGTCAAGACATATAAAAGGCGTTTATCTGACGCTGTGTTTGAGACGAGTCGAATCTTGCAAACATTCTGAATTATAGTCTCGAATATGGTCAACGGTAGATGTCCCGGGTGTGATTATATCAATCCCCGTGGAGACCTTGCAAGCATAGATTGTATCCTTTTGGGATGTAGTCAAATGTATTATATAGGTCTCTTTACGGTACTGATTTTCATATCGGCGTGGGCTCTGACGTTGTCTGTTCGACTATAATAGGCAATGCAAGAGCCTCGACTCGTGGAATAGACAACAGGACGATTCCACGCTTTTTTTGTCAAATAGTTGCTAATTAAATACAAGACATAGAAACGATATGAACGCATTGATTAATGCGCATACCCATCGAGGTCGAAGCAGATCTCCTTACGTTGGACTTATCTCCAATGTCCTCCCCGAAGCACAACGCTCACATACAGGGGTGTCCTCGGACTATGCACAAAAGGAAAATCACGAATGGTTCGTGTTGCGAGTTACATACAACAGAACACAGAAAGCATATGGCATCATATCAACCTATGACGTTCAGTCATATATGCCTATGCATTATGTTATAAAGAAAGAGATTGGGAAGAAGAAGCGAATTTTACAGCCTCTTCTTCCCAATCTTATTTTTGTATATACTACAAGGGAAGCAGTAAACTCCATTATCAAGAAAAAGGGAGATGAAACATCTATATTAAAATTTTATCTTGATAAGACAAAACCATTGGAGGAAAATGGTAAACATCCTCCTCTAACTATTCCATTTACAGCAATGACAAACTTTATAAAAGCAACAAGTACCAGTAATGAACATGTACGAATAGTGTCATCAGAGCAATGTCATTACAAAAGCGGTGATATTGTTAAGGTGATAGACGGAGAATTTAAAGGTATTACAGGAAAAGTTGCGCGCATTGCAGGTCAACAACGTGTCGTTGTGGAAATATCAGGTCTATGTTTGGTGGCAACAGCTTATATTCCAAATGGATTTTTAGAAATAGTGCAAAATCAATTATAAACAAAAAACAATTCCAACAATGAGAAAATTGTTCGTATGTACATTTGTCATCCTTTGCCTTAGTGCAAACATGACAGCGCAGACTACAAAAGCTGTTCGTAAAGAACGTCAAGAGATGCGTAAAGCATCCAAGAGTGAGTTAAACGAAAAGGCATCTAAAGCTGCAAGAAAAGATGCAAAGAAACTAACAAAAGAAGGCTGGATAACGGCTCCTGGAGCTTTGCCTTTGGAGAAACAATTGGACAAGTCCTACATGATGCAGATGGAGTATGACGATGACATGTACCCCAAATACCTTATGGGGGAAGCCATGAGCATTGGAGAGAACTACGATGCTGCAAAGATGCAGGCATTGGAATTGGCAAAGCAGAATCTTGCAGGCCAGATACAAACAGAAGTGACCGCTTTAATTGAGAATTCTGTTGCCAATAAGCAACTTGCAAATGAAGAGGCTTCGTCATTGACACAAAGTATTATGGGGGCTAAAAATCTCATATCTCAAAGTATTGGACGTACCATAACAGTCATGGAATGTTATCGTGTAAAGGCAGACAAGAACAAAGAAGTGCTTGTTCGTATCGCCTATAATGGAGCAATGGCAAAGGCTGCTGCGAAAAAAGCAATACAAGACGAGCTGAAAGGTAAGAGCGAGGATATTCAAAAGAAACTTGATGATATATTAGGGTGGTAAGAAAATTATTATTTCTGTTGTTTGCTTGTCTGTTTCATTTTCTCTGTTATGCACAAAAGATTAAGATCGTAAGTGGAGAATACATTTATAATGTCCCAGAGAATGTTGATTTGGAAAAGGCAAAGCAGACAGCTTTGGATCGTGCTAAGATACAGCTTATAGCGAACGAGTTTGGAACTATAGTCTCTCAATCAAATTCGACATCTATAAAAAATGACAATGGAAAATCCGAAATAGACTTTATTTCTGTTGGCGGAAGTGAGGTTAGAGGCGAATGGATAGAAACCATAGGTACTCCACAATACAAAATATCATATGAACAAAATATGCTTGTCGTCAATGTTTTTGTAAAAGGACGGATTCGAGAAATAACTTCAGCAAAAATAGACATAAAAGCTAAGGTTTTGCGCAATGGGATTGAAGACAAGTTTGAAAGTAAAGATTTTAATAATGGTGATGACCTGTACCTTTCTTTTGTTTCCCCAGTAAATGGCTTCCTCGCTGTTTATCTTGTCGATACAGACCAAAAAGCGTATTGCTTGTTGCCCTATCGTAGCCAAACTGATGGTATATATAAAATAGAGGCAAATCGCCGTTATTTGTTTTTTAGCATCAAAAATGCACCCAGACAAGAACAACAGTATGTTGACGAATACGTTATGACTTGTAATCGCTCTCCAGAGCAGAACCAGATTTATATAGTCTTTTCACCAATACCATTTGTAAAGGCCACTGACAATTCCTTATCAGAAGTCCTACCAAGAGAACTTGGTTTTAAAGATTTTATTACTTGGGTGTCAAAATGCAAGACAAGTGACAAAGAATTGCAGGCGTTGGTTATTCCAATAGTGATAAAACAATAGAATGTATTATGAGAGAATTATTGAGGAAAATCTATTTTAGAATAAAGATATTCTTCTTGTGGATAATGAAGTACATTTGGCAACTTCAGCTCATTGTTGCAATTTGCCTTATTGTGTTCAGCTCATATTTATTGTGCGTTTGGTATAGAGTTCCTGTAAAATCAGTTACATATGGCGTAAAAACGTATGGATGTATAGGGTATCCCAAATGTAAAATCATAGGGAGCATGAATTATGGAAATGATGTTAGAATAGACTCTACAGGTTTTGTTTTTATATTGTATCATCCACTTAGAGCAAACTCACCATCCTTATTTAATGGGGACATATTAGGAACTATGAGGAGAAAAACATACATAACTGAATATGACCCCTTATGCTATAAGTATTGTTCTGTAATAGACTCTGTTTCCACGCTTTATAAAAGCACAATAAGTATAGAATCCAATCTCTATGATACAATTAAAACAAAAGATAAAGAAAAATGGGAGAATAAGAGAGAAGTTACAATATGGCATCATCCTGTATCTATAATAAATAGAAATGTTTCTGAAAGTGAATGTTGGTTTTATATGAAACGGTTGCAGAAGCATTGGAATCTCAATATTGATACAATTGAAGTGACTCATGGCCTGAAAACGGATTTAGATAACTTTTCTCCGAAGTGGTATTCTGTAGGTGATGCTTCAAAATTAGATTTTCGTTTAAACTTGAATTTGCGTGACCTTATTGACTGTCAAGAAGTACTGATAAAATTCAATGGACCATTCAATTTAGCCTCTATTACAATGGAGCCGGACAATAAAGGCTACAACTATATTAGTTTTACAAATCCATATAAACTACATATAATAGGCAAAAAAGGTTTGAATTTCTATGCGTCATTCCCACAAATGGAGAAAATTCAACAGATTCGTATAACTGTACTTCTTTTAATTTTTCCAATTTTCATTTCATGGCTAATATTCTTAATAAACAAAATAATAAAAATTATAAAAAAATGAATACACAAAATAGAATCCTATTAATTTACATATTTGCATTAATACCTTTCTTGTATTGCAAATCACAGGTTACTGCTGAAAATGAAGAAGTTACTATGAGTTTGGCTAATAAGCTTAAACAAGTTCCTAAGTTTGACCAAAAGACCGGATACTATTATGGCTACAACCGCATTACCATGAAAACAGGTGTATATGATAAAAATGGGGAAGAAGTTGTACCATGTATTTATAATGTCATCGGTCCATTAGAATGGATAGTAGATTATAGCATATGTAGTGTTTCAGACTTTAATAGGGAAAATGTGGCGTTCTATGATGTAAGGAATAAAAAAGAGATAAATCTCGACTATGATGAAATGTCATTATTGGGAGATGCTAAATATAGATTTGGTAGTAAGGACGCATTTTTTTTGATAAAAAAAGACAATAAGGAAGGAATTTGGCTTGCGCAAACTAATAAAGAAATTGTACCTTGTAAATACGATAAGGTTATATTTTACCCTCTTGAAAGCATCAAATATTGGAAAGTTAAGAACAACAATAACTGGGGTATAGTTAAAGATGGTATAGAAATAATACCATGCGGTAACTATGACAAAATTGATATTTTAGATTTCGCTGACATCGCAAGAATATCAATAAATGGGAAATGGGGAATAGCCAATCTAAAAGATGGAAAAACTTATCCGTGTAAATACGATGCTATCGAAGAATACGGAGAGGGACTTTTAGCATGTAAGTTAAATGGTAAATGGGGATTTATTGATTGTTTTTCCAATGAATGTGTAGAACCAATATATGATAAAGTCAGAGGATTTAAAGATGGAGTTGCACAAGTAATCAAGGATGGTAAAGCTTCATTTATAAAGCATCCTATTAAAAATTACATTTTTAATTCAGACCATGTACCTGTGGATGAAAATATACCTGTATCAAGAAATCAACGATTAGAGACTTTTGCCTTTGTGGTTGCAAATGAGAATTACAAAAACATTGATGGAGCAGATTATTCTATAAATGATGGAAAGGTTTTTACTGAATATTGTAAAAAGACGCTTGGAATTCCTGAGCAAAACATAAAGTACTATGAAGATGCTTCATTTGGAAATATGAAAAGTGCTGTCAAGAGAATAAGCGACATTGCTGATGTGTATGATGGGAGTGCCGACATTATTTTTTATTTTTCAGGACTCGGTTACTCAGACGTTAAGACTAATGAAACTTATATTCTTCCAATAGATGTAACATTGGAATCTTTAAATTCCACAGCTATTTGTTTGAACTCATTCATAAATGAGTTAAGCAGATTGAACACAGATAGAACACTGATTATCATAGATGCGCCATTTAATGGAACCAATAAGCGAGGAAATATTATTGGCAATTCCAGAGGTGTTCGTATTGCACCCAAGAGGTTTGATTGTAAGCAAAATATAATTACATGGATAAGTAATATAGATAACACAACGTCCATCAGCTGTTCTGATAAACAACATGGAATATTCACTTATTATCTTTTAGAATATTTACAAAATAATTACAATTCTATCTCTTTTGACAGATGGGATAAATACGTAAAAGAAAGAACGAGAAAAGAATCGTTAGAGAAAAATAAAGCTATACAAACACCATTTATGTATACAGATTCATCAATTTTATCCTTTTGACAATAATGAAATATACATTCTACATTATAATACTTGCACTTTTATCTTTTACAGAGATAGATGCTCAAATCATTGGTATAAGAAGCCATGAAAACAAAGTTGGATTTGTGGACAGAAATGGGAAGTGGATTATCACCCCTATTTATTCAAGTGCAAAATGGAATAATCTACAAAAAATAGGAATCTTTACAGAAACTGGTTCTAATAAATATGGTGTCGTAAATGAGTCGGGGGCAGTAATAATCCCATGTGAATACGATGAAATACATGAGGGATCATTTGATGAATATCAACCTTACGTATATGTTTCTAATAAAATCAATGGTATTACATATACAGGTCTGTTTAATAAAAACGGAGCCAATATAGTTCCTTGCTCGTTTGTAGAAGTATTAGCCTATAAAAATGGAGTAACAGTAAAAGATATAAATGGTAAATATGGTGTGATAGGATATAATGGTCAGAACATACTTGATGTAAAATACTCAAATTTCATTTGCTTAAACTCTGAAAGGGAATATAATATAAGTTTAAATATTGGAGGGACAGGCAATGAATATCGCCCCGATGGTGGAAAATGGGGAATATGCAATAATTTAGGAGTAATAATAATTCCATGTGAGTATGATGCTATAAAACTTGTTACAAATGATGTTTATACTGTCTGTTTAGATGGGAAATGGGGACTTTGGGCAAGTGGAAAAGAAATATTTAGTTGCATTTATGACGAAGCAATAACTATTCAGGATGGTGTAGCACGAACCAAAAAAGATGGAGAAATTAGATTGATAAAAGACCCAATCAAATATAGTAACATCGCTTTGGGAAATAACACATCGATTAAAATTGGAGATAACAAGGTTGAAAAAAGAAATAAAGTAAGAAATGTTATATCACGTTATCCGTCTCCAAATTCAGATGCAGACATTAATATACCTAAAACGCAAAATATTAATGATAAAACTTTTGCTTTTATTATTGCAAACGAAAATTATCCAACAGCCCCAGTTCCATATTCTCTGAATGACGGACGCATGTTCAAAGTATATTGTAATATGGCCTTAGGTATTCCTAACAAAAATATCTATATGTATGAAGATGCGACATTTGGAGATATTGTCTCTGCTATAGAAAGGATGAAAAAAATTGCAGATGTATATGACAGCGATGCAAATATTATTTTTTATTATGCTGGACATGGCTTCCCTGAAGAAAACCAGCAAACAGCATATTTACTTCCTATAGATGGCAATGTCTCGGACATAATAACGACGGGGTATAGTCTTGCACAATTATATAAAGAATTGGCATCGCTGAATTTGAAACAGTCTATCGTTTTTATTGATGCCTGTTTTAGTGGTACCAAGCGCGAAGACGTTATGCTGTCGAAGTCTCGTGGAGTGGCCATAAAGGTGAAACAGGATTATCCAACTGGTAAAATATTAGTGTTTGCCGCGTCACAAGGTGATGAGACAGCCCACCAAATAGAAGAAAAACATCATGGACTTTTTACTTATTATTTGCTAAAAGGCATGCAGTTATTCAGGGAAAATATAAAATTAGGTGATTTGTCTGAATATGTTATAAAAAATGTCAAACGACAATCTGTCGTTATTAACAATAAGAAACAAACGCCTACAGTTATTCCTTCAACGACAATTACCAACAATTGGAGAAACATAGTTATTGGTAATTAGTCAACTCGTTAGCTGAATTAAAATGTTCCCAAAATTAGATTTTTTTATGCGCATTCAAAAATATGTCATTGCAGCTTCTGTATTAATATTATATAGTAATGTTATTTGCGCTCAAGTAGTTGACCCTCGTAAAAGCTACGAGGATTTCAAAAATCAAGCAAAGCAAGCATTTTATAATTTCCGAAAGCAAGCTAATGAGCAATATGCTATTTTTTTGGAAAATGCATGGAAACAATATAATACCTTTCCTGCTGTACCAAAACCTAAGGATGAAACAATACCTCCTATCATTATTCCAGATGAAGAAAGAAATAAACCTATTGAAAATAATCCTATCCCCATAAAAAATGTTGTGACACCTCCAACTCCTGCGCCACAACCAAAACCGATAGAACCCATAAAAGAAAAAACACAACCAAATGAAAGAACTATTCAGTTTGTCTATTGTGGAACAAAATGTATAGTTCGTATAAATGATGAAGCTAAAGATGTCTTGTCTAATTTAAAATGTGACAACAATCATTTATCAAAAGTATGGACTTCACTTTCCGAAAAAGACTTAATGAATAATACAATTAGAGATTGTCTTGCTCTCAGAATTGAGAAGAATCTGTGTGATTGGGCATATCTAAATTTATTGCATTCATTTTCTAAAGCTGTGTATGGAAATACCAATGAAGCAACCATGTTGACTTCGTATATTTTTAGTCAAAGTGGTTATAAAATGAGAATAGGTAGGAATGGGCAACGTATATATTTATTGTATGCAAGCGAACATGGAATTTATGAGATTCCATACTTTAATATTGATAATTTGAATTTTTATCCATTTGAATGTAACGAGAATCAACTTGAAATATGTGATGCATCATTTCCGCAAGAAAAACCTTTATCCTTGTATATTCCGCAAAATCAAAAATTTGAATATAAGGCAAGTGATTTGCGAACTTTGACATCTAAAAGATATCCAAATGTTCAAGTACAAGTTCAAGTTAACGAGAACCTAATAGATTTCTATAATACATATCCAACATCAGAAGTAAATGGTAACTTTATGACAAGATGGGCAATGTATGCCAATACACCATTGGATGAGCATGTAAAGGCAATACTATACTCAGCACTAAAGGATAAAATCAAAGGATTGAGCCAATTGGAGGCTGTAAATAAGTTGCTTAACTGGGTTCAAACAGCCTTTGTTTATGAATATGATGATAAGGTCTGGGGACACGATAGGGCTTTCTTTGCAGAAGAAACCTTATATTATCCTTATTGTGACTGTGAAGACAGATCTATACTATTCAGTCGTTTAATAAGGGACTTATTGGGATTGAAAACTATTTTAGTGTTTTACCCAGGACATTTGGCAAGTGCTGTATGTTTTACAGACAATGTTTCCGGGGATTATATTTCTTTAAATGGAAAACATTATGTCATTACAGATCCTACTTATATTGGTGCACCAGTTGGAATGACAATGCCTGATATGGACAATACTCAGGCACATGTTATTCTATTAGAATGACATAATAAAAAAGGTATTTAAAATGCAAAGATAGCGGATGGAGTTGGTTATACAACAACCATCCGCTTTTTCATTTATCTATAAATGATGCGACAAAATAAACAATCGAAATGATTGTATAAAGGAAACACGGCAAGAATATCCAAAGTAAAGCCTTTACCCAGCCATTCGATAGCTACACACCTTCATTCCTTGACATCATATTAGACATATCATAGAAATGGCGAGTGAGGAACCGCATCTGCTTTATTGGTGGCTTCATCCAAGTTATCTTTGTCTTCTTACGATGACGGCAGAAAATGATTCCCATCCATTTCACAGAATAAATACGGCGCAGGGCTTGAAATCATTATTTTTAGGTATTGTACGAATCAGGGGTTATCAGTACCTTTGCATCCCAAAATATAAAAGATAATGAACAATAGAATGAACAAGCACTTTACATGGAAGAAATACCACCGCTGGTTCGGACTCGTACTGTCCGTATTCATGCTGGTATTCTGCGTTTCAGGCATTATACTGAACCACCGCCAACTATTTGCAGACTGTGCTGTGAGCAGAAGTTTACTGCCTCCTGCCTATCATATCCGCAACTTCAACAATGGTATCATCAAAGGCTCTACCCCATCGCCTCTGGGCATCCTGGCGTATGGCTATGCAGGCGTATGGCTTACTGACAGCAAAATGCAAAACTGGGAGGATTTCAACAGAGGACTTCCGGAACAAATAGATGAGAGAAACATCCGCCATCTGGTCTGTACCAAAGATGGAAGAATCTGGTGCGCAGCCCTTCGGGACGTTTATTATTTCGAAGCTGACAAGGCGAAGAGGAATGATGTTCATGGGAAGAATACCCTCGGAGGAAGATGGATCAAGTTACCTCTCCCTGGTCATCATGAAAGGATGGCAGACATCACACTTACTCCAGACAGCATGAATGTTATAGCCCTGACCCGTTCTGCCATTTACGAAATTACGACCCATAAAAAATCGGACAGTTTCACAAAAATACAATCCGCACATTCTGAAAATAGTTTTTACACTAAAAGAAGTATTATTGCCCAACCAGATGGTTTTATTTCAACGGAATCATTATTCAAGACTGTCTGGGCTTTGCATAGCGGAGCATTCTTCGGACTTACGGGCAGACTGGTGGTAGATGCCATCGCCGTCGTACTCATCATCCTATCGCTAACGGGTATCGTCCTCTTTATTTTACCTTACCGCATCCGCAGACAAAAACGTTTGCTGACAAACGGACTGAAGGATAAGAAACTGAAGGAAAGCGAACTGAATCCTACAGAAATCAAGGAAAGGATGAAGGTTCTCGGCAAGCGGATGGTGTGGAATGCGAAATGGCACAACAAGATAGGTTATACCACCATCATTCTCACCCTCTGGCTGGCGATTACCGGTATGTGCCTGCGCCCACCACTGATGATTCCACTGGCTCTCAACAAGACTGAGCAGAAGATAAAAGACGGCAATGTATGGCACGACAAGCTCCGTGCCATCCGATGGAATGCGGCTGAGAACAACTGGCTTGTATCTACCTCTGAAGGTTTTCTCTATGTAGATAAATCCTTCAGTCAGAAGCCACGACTGCTCGACAAAAACCAGACTCCAAAGGTGAGTCCGATGGGAGTAAACGTATTTGAAAGCGACGGCAAGGGCGGTTGGCTGATAGGTTCATTCAGCGGTTTGTTCCGCTGGTATCCGGAGCAGGAACTTATCCTGGACTACTCCACTGGGAAGCCTCATCATGACAATTCGATGATTCCGATTTCCAGTACACTGACCAGCGGTTTCTCCAAGGATTTCTTCGGTGGCAGAGCGGTAGTTTTCGATTATAGCAAGGGCGCAGACATTCCTGTTTCCACGCCTGAATTACTATCCCGCACTCCCCTTTCTCTTTGGAATGTAGCCCTCGAATTGCATGTGGGCAGATGCTATTCTCCCCTCTTAGGTCCGCTTTCCGACCTCTTCGTTTTTATCTCCGGACTGCTGATTTCCTTAGTGCTAATATCCGGACATATTATTTTACATCGAAGAAAGAAGAAGAAATCAAAAAACAAGGAATAATTTTACACAAGAACAAACATAAAAAGAGGGTGTGTCGTAAATCCATGACACACCCTCTTTTTATGTTTATTCATACTTTTTGTGGAAGCCCAGCAGGCAGACGGCTCCCATCAAAGCCATAGGTACACCGATAAGAGCAGGGAAATGATAACCCAATCCCATTGCCACAGGTATTCCTCCGAAGAAAGCACCAAGCGCATTTCCCAAATTGAATGCCGCCTGAATGCAGCAGCCTCCGAGCATCTCGCCACCCTCGCTATGCTTGACTATCAGGAACTGTTCTGGCGAACCGATTCCGAAAAGACAGGCACAGCAGATGAACATCATGGCTGCCGAAACCCATCCTATGTGGGAAAGGAAGAAAGTGGCAAGCAGGGCTGCAGCTGCCAAGAACTGGAGATAACAGGTAAAACGTCCTGGCTTAAACCTATCGGCAAGCAAGGCACTCACCTGATTGCCTACCACCATACCCAATCCTGCAAGAATCATCAGTACAGAAATGCTGGCAGCACTGAACCCGCCGTTCCACTGCAATAAAGGCGAGATGTAACTGAACCAGCAGAGTATGCCGCCATTGCCTAAGAAAGTGGCTGCGATGATAAGCCAGGGAGCCAGATGGCGCATAAACTTGAACTGTGCTTTCATTCCCTTATTGGGCAATGCCTCTACATTAGGTACCCAGCGATAGATCATATACAAAGTGAGCAGTCCCAATATCACGGACATCAGGAAAGGAACTCGCCAGGACATCGTATGACTGAGAAATGTACCGAGCGGAACACCCATCAGGTTGGCGAAAGGCATTCCGGCGCACATCATTGCCACCGCCTTGGTTTCCTTGCCTTCCTTGGCCATTTTCACAGCCACGATCGTTGCCGTTCCGAAGTAAGCACCATGTGGCAAGCCCTGGATAAAGCGGGCACAGAGCAACAGCCAGTAGTTAGGGGCAACAGTGGCAATAATGGCTCCTATCACCACCAACGACGTAAGAAAAAGCAGGATATTCTTAGGGCGATACTTGTGCATCAGTATCAGGGAGAAGGCTCCTGCACAAACGCCCAGGGCATAAATGGAGATGAGATGACCCACTTGCGGGATGCTCACATTCATGTTGTGTGCCACATCTGTGAGAATTCCCTCGATAATAAATTCCGCCATTCCGAGGGTGAAAGTACCCAAGGCGAGTGCAAACAATCCTTTTTTCATTATTCTCTGTGTATTATCCTTTTATATCAAATCAATCTTATTTTTTCGGGGTGCAAAATTACAAAAAGAAAATGAAAAGCAGGGAGGAACGGATTGGATTTTTTATCTAAAAAAAAGCAAATTGTTGATGGAAGGAGAAATAAATATCC